>Ga0307913_10020_pt1 | contig 11934 bp, 11 predicted proteins | sample GoafecXyGen9Rep1_FD_203704 | JGI IMG/M metagenome (GOLD analysis project Ga0307913, IMG submission 203704) | Metatranscriptome of enriched fungal communities from goat fecal pellet, Isla Vista, California, United States - Xylan, Gen9, Rep 1... ...
ATCGCAAAAACTATATGAATGAGTTGGAAACTGGTTATTGTCAAATATGGGAGAATTTTTGCACAAATTAAACAATAACAAAAAAACTTGCATTTTTGACAGTAATTTAGTATAATAGCCTTTGGGACGTTCTTTTCTTCGTGTTTTTTACATAAAGAGAAGTGGGGGACCAAAAGTAACATTTATTTTTTCTAGTAAGGGGATTATCTTATGGCTTTCGAAGACAAGACACTGGTATGCAAAGATTGTGGCAAGGAATTCACGTTCACCGCTGGTGAGCAGGAGTTCTACGCTGAGAAAGGTTTCGAGAACGAGCCGGCACGTTGCCGTGACTGCCGTGACAAGCGCCGTCGTACGCGTGAGGGCGGTGAGCAGCGTCAGATGTTCAAGGTAACTTGCGCTGAGTGTGGCAAGGAGACGGAAGTTCCGTTCGAGCCGAAAAATGACCGTCCGGTTTACTGCCGTGACTGCTTCAATAAAAAAAGAGTTGAGAGAGACTAATCTCTTGCAGTTTGCTCAGCGTGTGCTATAATAATAAATGTGCGTGAGCAATGGAGCTCAAGCTTTACGCTTGGGCTTCATTTTGTTTCACTGTAAATGACAAAACTATTTGAGAAGGTAGGGATTTTCATGAAAATGAGAAAAGTATTGGCACTTCTGGCAGTTTGTGCCTTTGCAGTGTTCGCTCTGGCTGGCTGCGGCGGCAGCCAGAATGCTTCTTCGGGCAGCGGCTCGGGGGCTAAGGTGCTCAAGGTCGGTTCGTCGATTGACTTTGCGCCGTTTGAGTTCCAGGATGAGGGCCAGAAAGAATACCAGGGCTTTGATATGGATCTGATCCGTGCTATCGGCAAGGAGATGGGCTATGAGGTCGAAATCCAGAATCTCGGTTTCGATGGTCTTATCCCGGCCTTGCAGGGCAAGAATATCGATGTCATCATTTCGGGTATGACAATCAATGATGAGCGCAAACAGAATGTGCTGTTCTCGGAGCCGTATTATCAGTCCGGCTTGACGATGGTAGTCCGCAGCGATGAGCAGAGCATCAAGACCTTCCAGGATCTCAAAGGTAAGAAAGTGGCTGTCCAGATGGGCACGACGAGTGCAGCTGAGGTCGGCAAGATTGACGGGGTAGAGATCAAGACGCTCAATACGCCGGCTGACTGCTTCATGGAGCTCAAGGCTGGTGGTGTCGATGCTGTAGTAAATGACCGTCCGGTCAATGACTACTACATCACAAAGAGCGGTGCTACGGGCGTCAAGGCTCTGGAGGAGAAACTGACGGCTGAGGATTATGGCATTGCTGTTGGCAAGGATAACAAAGAGCTGCAGGAAAAAATCAATGCAGCTTTCAAGAAAATCAAGGAAAACGGTGAGTATGACAAGATTTTCGCTAAATGGTTCGGCGAGAAAAAATAATCACTGATATTGCATAAAAAAACACCAGCACGCTATGCGGCTGGTGCTTTTTTATGCTGAAAATTCGCGAAGGATTCAATGTTGACAGCTGGTAACCATTGAAATATAATAAGCTATAGAATGATTCATGGGTGTATAAATATTAAATTAAATGGCAAAGGAAACAGGTGAAGGTTTATGGACTTTAATTTCCAGCTGGTGCAGGATTCATTGCCGCTTTTGTTGATGGGGGCGGCTATCACAGTCAAGATAACGGCATTGTCGGTTATCGTCGGTATCATCATCGGTTTATTCATGGGCATTGCCCGCATCGTGAATATCCGCATTTTCCGCATCATCGCGGCTGTTTATGTTGATTTTTTCCGCGGTACGCCGCTGCTGGTGCAGATTTTCCTGGTATACTTTGCTTTGCCGCTGCTGACGGGGCAGCGCAGCGATCCGTATGTCGCGGCCATCAGTGCTTGCGGGCTGAACTCGGGGGCTTATGTCACCGAGATTTTCCGCTCGGGCATCCAGTCCATCGACAAGGGACAGATGGAGGCTGGTCGTTCGCTCGGTATGACCTGGGCACAGACGATGCGCTACATCATCATTCCGCAGGCGTTCAAGCGCGTTATTCCGCAGCTTGGCAATGAATTTATCGCTCTGCTCAAGGATTCCTCGCTCGTTTCGGTTATCGGCTTTGAGGAGCTTACGCGCCGCGGCCAGCTCATTATCGCCAAGACGTATGCGTCGGTGGAGATCTGGACTTGCGTTGCGATTATCTATCTGATCATGACGCTTTCCATTTCGCGTTTCGTGGCTTATCTGGAGTGGAGGTTCAAGACTGATGATAAACATTAAGGATTTGTATAAATCGTATGGCAAGGTGGATGTTTTGAAGGGCATCGACCTCGATATCAAGGAAAAAGAAGTTGTCGTCATTATTGGGCCGTCGGGCTCGGGCAAGAGCACGCTGCTGCGCTGCATGAACTATCTGGAGGAGCCGACGAAGGGGACGGTCTGTGTCGACGGTATCGTGCTGGACGGCGAAGCCAATATCAATAAGGTGCGTGAGGAAGTCGGCATGGTGTTCCAGCGGTTCAATCTGTTCCCGCATATGACGGTGCTGCAGAATATCATGCTGGCGCCGATGAAGGTACGCCATATGGCAGCGGACGAAGCGAAAAGCGAGGCTGTCCGGCTGCTTACGCGCGTGGGGCTGGCAGATAAGGCCGATAATTATCCGACACAGCTTTCGGGCGGCCAGCAGCAGCGTGTGGCGATTGCCCGGGCGCTGGCGATGAAGCCGAAGATTATGCTGTTTGACGAGCCGACATCAGCACTTGACCCCGAGATGGTCGGCGAGGTACTCGATGTCATGCGCAGTCTGGCGAAGGAGGGCATGACGATGGTCATCGTCACGCATGAGATGGGCTTTGCCCGTGAAGTCGGTGACCGGCTGTTGTTTGTCGATCAGGGCAAGATCCTTGAGCAGGGGACGCCTAAAGAGGTGTTTGAGCATCCGCAACAGGAGCGTACGAAGCTGTTTTTGTCCAAAGTCCTGTAATCGCGGATTTGCAAGATAAAAATAATTTGTCAGAAAAAAATAGAAATATTGACAGTGGGATTGCCAACAATTATAATTAGGATTGACCACTATTGTTGTGGTGCGGTATTTTTTCACTAGGAGGAATCTCAATGGTTGGCAAAGTAAAATGGTTCAGTGCGGAAAAAGGTTATGGCTTCATTGCTCGTGAGGATGGCGATGATGTATTCGTACATTTTTCGGCAATCAAGGACGAAGGGTTCAAGACGCTGAATGAAGGTCAGGCTGTAGAGTTTGACATCGTCGAGGGGGCTCGTGGCCCGCAGGCGTCGAATGTCGTAAAGACGGCGTAAGACAAAGGTAAAATGTCACCCCGGCTCATTTGAGCCGGGTTTTTTGATGGGCAGAATCACTTTCATTGAAATTTCAGATTTTTTCTTTGTCCGAAAAGAAGGGTTTTGCTGCTTGTTAGCGAATACTAAGGGTATAAACCTACCGGAAGGCAGGATTATACGAAAAGAGCCGTGGCATCTGCCATGGTCCATCATAAGAAAGGGGATGTGTCGTATGGCAACATTCACTGTAAGAGGCAAGAACATCGAGATCACTCCTTCTCTGCGTGAGTACGTGGAGAAACGCGTCGGCAAAGTGACGAAGTACTTTGACAATGTCGGCGAGATTTCCGTATTGCTCACGGTATCGAAGGGCCGTCACATCGTTGAGGTCACGGTACCGGTGCAAGGTGGCATCCTGCTTCGCGGCGAGGAAGCCACGATGGACATGTACACGTCGATTGATCTGGTCGTAGAAAAGCTGGAGCGTCAGATCCACAAACAGAAAACGAAACTGGCTCGTCGTTTCCGCGGTGGCGGATTCAAGGCTGAGGCGTTAAATGTGCCGGCTGTTCCCGAAAAACAGGATGAGACGGACGAGGAGTACAAGGTAGTCAAGACGAAACGCTTTATCGTCAAACCGATGGATACGCAGGAAGCCATCATGCAGATGAACCTGCTGAATCACAACTTCTTCGTGTTCCGTGATTCGGAGACGGAGGAAGTCAATGTGGTCTATAAGCGCACCGATGGCAACTATGGACTGATCGAGTCGGGCAACTGACCGTCTAGGACAAATAAATAGCGAAAAAAGAGCCTTCCCGGCAGGGAAGGCTTTTATGATGCATAAAGCTATAGATATAATAGGAAAAGAGTTGCACGAATTGACTTATCTAAGGCAGTTTGTTAATATTGTAAGGTAAGACTACTTGTAGAAGTTATAATTGTAATAGGAGTGATTTTGTTTGCTGGGATTTCTTAAAAGATTCTTGGGTGACAATAACGATAAAGAGATAGCACGTTATCGCGAGGTCGTCGAGAAAATCAATGCCCTCGAACCGCAGATGCAGAATCTGACGGATGATAAGCTGACGGGCTATACGAATAAGTTCCGTGAGCGTCTCGAAAATGGCGAGACGCTCGATGATATCCTGCCGGAGGCTTTCGCTGTAGTCCGCGAGGGTTCGCGCCGTGTGCTCGGCATGCGTCACTTCGATGTCCAGATGATCGGTGGTATGTGCCTGCATGAGGGACGCATTGCTGAGATGCGTACTGGTGAAGGTAAGACGCTCGTGGCGACGTTGCCGGTTTACCTCAATGCGCTTACGGGCAAGGGTGTTCATGTGATTACGGTCAATGACTACCTGGCCCGCCGTGATAGCGAGGAAATGGGTAAGCTCTATCGTTACCTTGGACTGACGGTCGGCCTTGTTGTCCATGATATGGATTTCCCGGAGCGTAAATACGCTTATGGCTGCGATGTCACGTTTGGTACGAATAATGAGTTCGGTTTTGACTATCTGCGCGATAACATGGTCATCTCGCAGGACCAGATGGTTCAGCGTGAGCTGCATTATGCAATCGTCGATGAGGTGGACTCGATCCTTATCGATGAGGCACGTACGCCGCTGATCATTTCGGGTCCGGGCGCAAAATCGACGGATATGTATGCAGTCATGGCCAAGGCGGTCGCAGGACTCAAGGAAGGTGCTGATTATACGGTCGATGAGAAACAGAAGACCGTAGCTGCAGCCGACAGTACGGTGCCGAAAATCGAGAAGATGCTCGGCATCACGAACCTCTACGCACCGGAGAATATCGAGCTCTCGCATTGCTTTACGGCGGCACTGCGTGCTAAGGCACTTATGAAGCGTGACCGCGATTATGTCGTGCGTGGCGATGAGGTCATCATCGTCGATGAATTCACGGGCCGACTGATGGAAGGCCGCCGCTATTCCGATGGCCTGCATCAGGCTATCGAGGCTAAAGAGGGCGTCAAGATCCAGCGCGAGTCACAGACGCTGGCCACGATTACGTTCCAGAACTACTTCCGCATGTACGACAAGCTGGCTGGTATGACTGGTACGGCGAAGACGGAGGAAGATGAGTTCCTCAAGATCTACAATCTGCCGGTCATTGTCGTGCCGACGAATAAGCCGGTACAGCGCGTTGATTATCCGGATCTCATCTACAAGACCAAGAAGGCTAAGTACAGAGCGGTCGGCAAGGTGGTCAAGGAGCTGCATGCCAAAGGGCAGCCAGTGCTTATCGGTACGACGTCCATCACGCAGTCGGAGGAACTCAGTGCTGTGCTGCGTAAAAATGGCATCCCGCACAATGTGCTCAATGCGAAGTTCCACGAGAAAGAGGCAGAAATCATCGCCGATGCCGGCCAGAAGGGTGCTGTCACGATTGCGACGAACATGGCTGGCCGTGGTACGGATATCAAGCTCGGCGAAGGTGTGCCAGAGCTTGGCGGTCTGTTCATCGTCGGCACGGAGCGTCATGAGTCCCGCCGCATCGATAATCAGCTGCGCGGCCGTTCGGGCCGTCAGGGCGATCCGGGTGCATCCCGCTTCTTCCTGTCGCTCGAAGATGACCTGCTGCGCCTGTTTGCTTCGGACCGCATTGCGGGCATGATGGACAAGCTGGGTATGGAAGAGGATGAGCCGATCGAGCATAAGCTCATCACGAACTCCATCGAGCATGCACAGAAGAAAGTCGAGGCACGCAACTTCGATATCCGCAAGCATGTCCTCGAGTATGATGATGTCATGAACCAGCAGCGTGAGGTCATGTACGGTGAGCGCCGCAAGATCCTCATGGGCGATAACCTGCGCGAGAATATCATGGGCATGGTCAAGCACATCATCAAAGATGAGATGAACCAGTATGCCAATGAGCAGCTCTATCCGGAGGAATGGCAGCTGGACGGTCTTATCGAAGATGCTGAGAAGATCTACGCGCCGGCCGGTCGTCTCAAGAAGGAAGAGCTCGTAGAGCTCAGCCGCGATGAGCTCAAAGAAGAGCTTGAAAAACTCGCTGAGGAAGGCTATCATCAGCGTGAGCTGCTGTTTGGCGAAGAGAACATGCGCGAGCTCGAGAAGGTCGTCATGCTGCGTGTTGTCGACAGCAAGTGGATGGAGCATCTCGACCATATGGACATGCTGCGCGAGGGCATCAACCTGCGTGCCTATGGCCAGCGCAATCCGCTCGTCGAGTACAAGATCGAGGCGCTGGATATGTTCGAGGAAATGGAAGGTGCTATCCAGGATCAGATCGCTTCGCTGATGTACCATGTCAGCATCATTACGCCGGAACAGCAAGCAGCTGCTGCGCAGCAGCAGACTGGCGAGGAACCGAGCCCCGCGCAGAAGCAGAAACTCGAGCAGGCTATCAAGGAGCAGCGCTCGCAGCTTTCCGACCATCTGAAAAATGCGCAGGCCTCCCATGGCGATGAAGTCAGCGCGGCAGAGGCGAAGAAGAAACCGGTCACGAATGATGGCAAAAAGGTCGGCCGCAACGACCCATGTCCTTGCGGCAGCGGCAAGAAGTATAAGAATTGCTGCGGCAAGGACGAGTAAGATAGATCATTAGGTTTTACATAAGTAAAGGTGGAACAATGCTAGAAGATTTGAAACCACAGCTGGGCGAGCTGCGTGAAAAGCTCGCGCAGATGGAAACGTCCCTCGAGGTTCCGGCAAAAGAGGAAAAAATCGCCGAGCTCGAATACAAGATGGGCGAGCCGACCTTCTGGGATGATGCCGAGCAGGCACAGAAAATCAACCAGGAGCTCAACGATGTCAAGATCAGCGTCGACAAATACAAGGCACTGCTCAACAAGTTTGAGGATGCAGAAACGCTGTTCGAGATGGGCATGGAAGAAGATGACGCGAGCATGGAAGAGGACGTCAAGGCTGAACTTGACGCCGTCGCCGAGGGGCTGGAGGCCCTGCAGCTTGAAGTACTGCTCTCAGGTCCATACGATGCCAACAATGCCATCCTGACGCTGCATGCTGGTGCAGGTGGAACGGAGGCACAGGACTGGACGCAGATGCTTTTGCGCATGTACGGCCGCTGGGCGGAGCGTCACGGCTTTACGGTCGAGACGGCTGACCTGCTGCCGGGCGATGAGGCTGGCGTCAAGTCGGCAACGCTCTTTATCAAGGGGCACAATGCCTATGGCTTCCTCAAGTCGGAGAAGGGCGTCCATCGTCTCGTGCGCATTTCGCCGTTTGATGCCAATGCGCGCCGCCATACGTCGTTCTCGGCCTGCGATATCATGCCGGAAATCGACGATGCCGTTGAGGTCGATATCAATATGTCCGATGTCCGCGTTGATACATACCGTGCTTCGGGCGCCGGTGGCCAGCACATCAATAAGACGTCTTCGGCTGTCCGCATGACGCATGAGCCGACGGGTATCGTCGTCCAGTGCCAGAATGAGCGCTCGCAGCTGCAGAACCGTGAGCAGTGCCTCAAGATGCTGCGCGCCAAACTCTTTGAACTCGAGATGGAGAAGAAAGAGGCAGAGCTTGCCAAGCTCGAGGGCGATCAGCAGAACATCGAATGGGGCAGCCAGATCCGTTCCTATGTATTCCAGCCATATACGATGGTCAAGGATCATCGCACGAACCATGAGACGGGCAATGTTCAGGCGGTCATGGATGGTGAAATCGATCCGTTCATCCGTGCCTTCTTGAATGCTAAGGCAAATCACGAATTTTAATCTTTAAGGAGTCAGGAGTACGCGAATGTTCCTGGCTCCTTGTTACTTTGCGAGGTGATTGATTTGCGAAAAGGCTTGACTATTCTGGGCTTGTTATTCATAATATTAATCGTGTCAAGCGCGACGGTGCTGCCCTGGCTGGCACAGTCGACAATCAAGACGAAACTGGCGCAGAAGGCTGCGACGGATGATGTTGTGGTTACGGTGGATTCCACGCCTGCGGCGCTGCTTGCTATCGGGCGCATCCAGCAGTTCGATGCAGTACTGCATCAGGCGAAGGTTGGCCAGGTGTTTCTGCGGGAACTTACGCTCAAGGGGCGCAATGTGCAGCTTGATATGCCGGCACTCTTCCATGAGCAGGGCATACAGGTAAAGAAGGCCGATGAACTGACGCTTACGGGAACAGTCGACGAGGAGAACCTGCGGGAAGTCCTGCAGCGCCGCGTAGATAAAATAGAAAATATCCAGGTCAACATCAACCGCGACCGCGTTTTGGTCACGGCCAATGCCAAAATATTCGGCCGTGTGGCAGATATCGAGATGGAAGGGCAGATTACCGAGAACAGCGGGGCCTTGTTCTTCTTGATGACGAGACTGGAAATGAGAAATACCCTTATCGGTACAGCAAAGCTGGGCGATCTGTTCGGCAACATCCAGCTGGCAGCTGCCGATAAGCTGCCGCTGGGCATGAAGATACGCCAGGTCGAGCAGACCGATGGCGCGGTCATCATCACGGCGGCACGGGATAATAAGGAATAAGGTGAATGTGAAGCAATGAAGGTATTTAAGTATAACCGCTGGCTGCTGCTGTTTATCGCCATCGGTCTGGCTGCAGCGCTGGCGATAAGCTTTCAGCGCCATGCTGCCGAGCAGGTGAATCGTCAGGTCGATATGGCTATCGATTATGAGGGGCTTATCGAGCTGGCAGAGCGCGAGGGCAAGCCGGTGGACGAGGTGCTGCAGCAGGCCAAGGAGGCCGGCATCACTTCGCTGGCTGTCTATGATACGACGTTCAAGAAACTCAATGCCAATGGCAAGGCAACGGCCATTGCTGGCAGCCAGCTGCTGGCCGACTACCATAGTGGCCGTTTGACGGATCCGCTCTGGCAGAAGCTTGCCGCTGAGGGCAAAATCATCGGTACGGAGGTCTATATCGTCGGCCATCATGCGCAGACGTGGAAGGAACTCAAGGAAGATGTGCCGCGCCGTCTCGGGAAAGACCGCGTCAGACTCTTTACGGTCGGTTCGGAAGAGGTCATGGCCGTAAAGGCGCATTATGAGTCCTTCGTCAAGATGGATATCGGCATGCCGACGGATGAGATGCAGGCTGTAAACGATGCGGGCTTCTATGTGCTGGCCCGTCCAAGCAATTATGCGGCCTGCACGCCTGATGATGTCAAGGCTGTATTTGGCCGCATGGATGGCTTCCGCATTTCGGAGGTCGTATTCTCGGGCAGCCAGGTGCTCGGCGCAACGAAGGCGCTGCAGACGACCATTGATGAGATGAAGGAACGCAATCTGACCCTGGGCCTTATCGAGGCGACGACACAGCTGCAGTTCTATCATCAGGATGGCATGAACGAGGTGGCCAAAGGTGTTGGCTATGACCATGTGGCCCGTCTCTACGCGGTGCCGAAGGATGAGCAGCCGAAACTCAAGATCGATACGGCTGTCGAGCGTTGGTCAAATACGGACGAGGAGCGCAATATCCGCATCGACCTCATGCGCATCTACGATAAGCCGTCGCCGAATATGAGCCTTTTGGAGACGAATCTGAAATATTTCCAGGACACGCATGATAAACTCGTGGCGCATGGCTATACGATCGGCCCGGCGGGCACGTTTCCGGAGCTCCTGCCGTCCAAGGGGCTGCGTGCACTCGTCATGATGGGCGTAGCGGCGGCTGTCGTGCTCTATCTTTCGCTGGTGATTCCGGCGCTCAACGCGCGTCCTAAAACGCAGTATCTTTTGTTTGTATTGTTCGCTTTGGCGGCTGCGGTACCGGTGCTTATGGGCAATGGCTCGAAAATCCGCATCCTGGCAGCACTGGCCAGCGCAAATGTATTCCCGGCGCTGGCGGTCATCTTCCAGCTTGACCGCGTGCGTGCGTTCAAGGAGAAGGCCAAAATCGCCCTGCCGCGCCTTATCGTGACGGCAGCTCTGGCGCTGTTCGTCACTGGCGCACTTGCTTATATCGGTGCGGCTTATCTTTCGGGCTCGCTTGCGGATACCGAGTATTTGCTCGAATTCCAGATTTTCCGCGGCATCAAGCTGACATTTATATTGCCGATTATCCTGGTGGGCGCAGCTTTCCTGCAGCGTTTTGACATTTTCGATGGCAAGATGGATGATACCGAAGGCGTTGTCAATCAGCTCAAGAAAATCCTCGATATGCCGGTTCGCGTCAAGACACTTTTCCTGATGGGACTTGTGCTCATAGCTGGTATCGTCTTCGTGGCCCGCAGCGGCCATACGTCGGGCATGCCGGTTTCGCAGTCGGAGCTCAAGTTCCGCGCATTCCTCGAGCAGGCCTTCTATGCCAGACCGCGCACTAAAGAGCTTATGATTGGTCATCCGGCTTTCATGCTCGCCGCAATGGCGTTCTGGCGCAAGTGGCCGACGATGGTATTTTTCGCCTTGGTGCTCGTGGCCACGATTGGCCAGGGGTCGATGGTAGAGACGTTTGCGCATATGCGCACGCCGGTCTACATGTCGTTCATGCGTGGCATCGGCGGCATTGTGCTGGGCGCAGGGATTGGCGCCATTGCCATGGTTCTTGTGGAGCTTTGGCAGGTCATTATTTCGAAAGCAAAGGGGAGTAAGGCAGATTCATGAGCAGGATCGTCGTATCGGGATATTACGGCTCGAAAAATGCCGGCGATGAAGCGATGCTGGCAGCAATGCTGGAGGTCCTTGGAGATCTCGACCCAAAACTTCATATCACGGTGATTTCTGCTGACCCTGAAGATACGCGCAAGCGTCATGGTGTCGACGCGGTTTCCTGGCTCGGACTGCCCGCTATCATCCGTGAACTGCGCCAGGCGGATCTTCTGATAAGCGGCGGCGGCAGCCTGCTGCAGAATGTCACGAGCCGCCGCAGTCTTTACTACTATCTGGCTATCATCCTGCTGGCCCGCTTGCTGGGCACGAAGGTTATGCTCTATGCCCAGGGCATTGGCCCGATTCTTGGCCGTGTGGCTGAGCGGGCGATGTGCTGGCTGGGCAATCGCGTGGATCTTATCACGGTACGCGATGAGGGCTCGCTCAAGGAGCTTGACCGCTTGGGCATTCGCCGGCCGGAAATTCAATGTACGGCCGATCCGGTACTGGCTATCCATCCGGTGGACCGTGCGGCTGGCCGTGCCATCTTCAAGGCCTATCAGGCAGATGGAGCCAAGCCGGTTGTCGGCATTTCGGTGCGCGAGTGGCAGGGCTGGACGCATTACAAAGAGGTGCTGGCCGAGGTTTCCGACCGCGTGGTCCGTGAGCTCGGTGCCCGCGTCGTGTTCCTGCCGATGCAGTTCCCCGATGATGTAAGGGCGGCGCGCGATATCGCTGCGCGTACCAAGGAGCCATGTACGGTGCTCAAAGATGAGTATACGACCAGCGAGTTCCTATCGCTCGTCGGCAACATGGATCTGATGCTTGGCATCCGCCTGCATGCCTTGATTTTTGCCGGGGTCATGGGTGTGCCGATGCTTGGCATTTCCTACGATCCGAAAATCGACCGTTTCCTGCAGTCCATTGGCGAGCAGCCGGTCGGCAATTTGCGGGATGTCACAGCGGATGAGCTCATGGCGGAGATCCGCCGCAAGTGGAACGATAAGCAGACGTTCCGCCAGCAGAATGCTGAGCTTTTGTCGGCGCTGCGCGATCAGGCCGCCAGCAATGCAGAGCTGGCGCTGAATCTGGCCCATAAGTGAATAGAC
>Ga0307913_10021_pt1 | contig 11912 bp, 12 predicted proteins | sample GoafecXyGen9Rep1_FD_203704 | JGI IMG/M metagenome (GOLD analysis project Ga0307913, IMG submission 203704) | Metatranscriptome of enriched fungal communities from goat fecal pellet, Isla Vista, California, United States - Xylan, Gen9, Rep 1... ...
ACAGGGCCGGGTTCCTTCGGGAGCCCGGCCTTTTTCAAAAGGGAGATGGATGGAAATGGATATGCGGATGACGGATAAAGTGATCATGATATCTGGCGGTACTTCCGGTATCGGGCTCGCTGCTGCGCGCGACTTCCTGCAGGCCGGTGCCAAGGTGATGCTGCTCGGGCGGTCCGTGAAGCGTGGGCAGGAGGCATTGGATTTGCTGGCTGCAGGGGAGAGGTCGTCCTTTCAGCCCTGCGATGTAAGCCGGCGTGAGGATTGCCAGCTGGCAGTGGAGGCGGTGCTGAAGCGCTGGGGGCAGCTCGATGTGCTCGTCAATTCAGCGGGGGTCTACTGTGAAGGCGCCATTGAGGAAGTACGGGAAGAACAGCTTGATGAGGTACTGGATATCAACGTCAAGGGGACGTATTATCTATGCCAGCTGGCAGTGCCGGCGCTGAAAAAGGTGCATGGCAATATCGTCAACGTGGCTTCGGATGCTGGTGTGCATGGCAATTATTACTGTACGGCCTATTGCGCCAGCAAAGGAGCAGTCGTCATGCTTACGCGGGCACTGGCCCTGGAGCTGGCTGGTTTTGGTGTACGCGTCAATGCGATTGCCCCAGGCGATATCCTGACACCATTGACGGAAAAGCAGCTGGCAGCAACGCCAGATCGGGAGCAGGCACTGCGTGAGATGGCGTCGGTTTATCCGCTGGGACGCATCGGTACACCGGAAGAGGCGGCTGCGCTCATCGCTTTTCTGGCTTCGCCGGCTGCGGCATTCGTGACTGGTGCAATCTGGGGGGTTGATGGTGGCTTGACTGCCTGAAATATGGTACAATAGGCGGGTATGATTTTAACGGAGAGAAGGAACACGATGAAGGCAGACAGGATACTCGTACTGACGGCGTCGATTGGCTCAGGTCATATCAAGGCGGCCGAGGCTGTGACCAAGGAAATGCAGCGGCAGCTGCCGGAGGCCACGCTGATCACGGTGGATTTCATGGCGCGGAAGACGTCCTGGCTGCATTGGCTGATGAAGAAAATTTATCTTGTCATGCTGGCTTTTGTCCCGAATCTGTATGATGTCTTTTATAAGGTGTCTGGCGGGGCAGCGAGCGGTTCACTGGTGCAAAGCGCCTTTGCTATCGTCATGCAGCCGGTGGTGAAGCGGCTTATCCGCAAATATGAACCGACGGCCATTATCTGTACGCATCCATTTCCTGAAGGGGCGGTATCGTTATGGAAACGACGCCAGCATAGCCAGCTGCCGCTGGCTGTTGTCATGACGGATTACTCGCTGCATCAGATTTGGCTATACCCGCAGGTCAATCAGTATTTCATGGCAACGACGGCGATGCAGGCTGAAATGGCTGCCTGCGGATTTGACGCGGACACGCTGCAGGCAACAGGGATTCCTGTGGATGGTAATCTGCGCAGCCTGCCGCAAAAGAAGGATATCCGCCAGCAATTTTCCCTGCCGAGCGGGCAGCCAACCGTATTGCTGATGGGCGGCGGTCTGGGACTTGGGGGTATCAAAGCTACCTTGCAGGCCTTGGAGAAGATGCCGCAGCGATTGACGCTTCTGGTAATTGCCGGCCGCAATGCACGGTTGCTCAATGAAGTGCGGGTGTTTGCCCGTACTTCGCGTCATCTGGTAAAGCTTTGGGGGTATACCGACAAGGCACATGAGCTCATGCGGGCGGCCGATCTGCTTATAACCAAGCCGGGGGCACTGACCATCAGTGAAGCCTTTGTGCTAGGATTACCGATGCTATTGCATGACCCTATCCCAGGGCCCGAGACTGAAAACGCCGTTTATGCGACGCGTCATGGTGCAGCAGTCTGGCTTCATCCGGGGGAGAAGCTGGCGCCGGCGGTACAGGAGCTGTTTGCTGAGGGCTGTCTCGAAGCGATGGCTGCGCGAGCGCTTTCCTGTGCGCGGCCAGAAGCCGCGCAGGAGATTGTGCGCGCGATTGTGACGTTCATCAAGAAGAAAGGTTATCAGCAAAAATAATTCATCATCAGGCAGGTTTTTTTCTGCGATATGGGGAATATATATAGATAATCTGCTGAGTATCCGGAAATACCGGTTGGGAAAGATATGGTGATGGAAATGGCCGTTTACCAGTTAGCAAAAAATGATAAGGGGCAATATCTTTGTCCCAAATGCCAAGGGAATCTTCGGTTTGTTGATGGCACGGCCGTACAGATTGTCGATGGACGGGCCGATATGTCTGCTATATTGCCAAAATATGAGTGTCATCACTGCGGTATTTATTTTCAGGAACTATTGGGGTCTGGCTTTTTTGATGAGCATGACCTGCCCCAAAAGGCTATGCACAAGGCAGTAAATGTCCGACGTACGGGCGACCTTGAGCCGATGATTCTCAAGAAAGATGTCAATAATCAATGTATCTGTCCGCGTTGCGGACAGAAGATGAATTTCATTGAGGGACAGGCTGTCCGCATCGTGGATGGCCGTGCTGATATGGAAAATGTCAAGGACCATTTTGATTGTCCGCATTGTTTGTCAAAGTTTCGCCGGATAGCATCAACCGATTATTTCCAGTGGTCGGAAAAATAATTGCAGTTTTACTTGCATCCGCCCACAAATATCGGTATCATTAAGGAGATTGATGTTTTTGAAGGGGGGATAGTGATGCAGCGCCAAAGACAACAGAAAAAACGCCGGTTCAGCTGGTTTTTTATCCTGATGGTTGGCAGTGTAGTCTATTTTTCCTCGATTCTCATCTCGCAGCAGCTTTATCTGCGCCAGGTTGGCCAGGATCAGGCCGCAGCAGAGGCCCGGCTGGCTGCCGCCCAGAAAGAGAATGAAGCTCTGCGGCAGGAGAAAGAAAAACTCAATGAACTCGGGTATATCGAGAAGATTGCCCGGGAAGAACTCGGGATGACCCGGGCAGGAGAACTGCCCTATACGACAGGGTGCAGCAAATGATTATGTTCCTTGACACTGTTTAGCGTGCAAGGGTATAATAAAGCGTGTATTCTTTAATACTTAAGGGGGAAGAATTAATTTGTCCATTGAAGTTGGCAGTGTGGTTGAGGGTGTCGTAAGCGGCATCACGAACTTTGGTGCATTCATCGAATTGCCAGAGGGTAAAACTGGTCTCGTCCACATTTCGGAAGTCGCAGATGTTTATGTAAAAGATGTTCATGACTTCCTCACAGAAAAAGATAAGGTAAAAGTCAAGGTCCTGACAATTGATGAGAAGGGCAAGATCGGTCTTTCTATCAAGCAAACTCAGGAGAAGAAACCAGAGGAACATGCCACTACCCAGCAGCATGCCGCCACGAATAATTCTTCCTTCCGGACGCCGCGTCCTGCACGTGGGCCGCGCGATTTCCGGAAACCGAATAATCGTTTCAACAATACTTCGGCTTCGTTTGAGGATAAGCTGTCGCGCTTCCTCAAGGATAGCGATGAGCGTCTGACGGACTTGCGCCGCAAGACGGACTCGAAACGCGGAGGCCGTGGTTCCCGCCGTTCGGACTGATGGGACGATCGTAGTTCGTAGTTTCAAAGCACTCTGCATAAGGGTGCTTTTGTTCGTTTGCCCACAGATTCGAGGAAAGTCAGGTGACGGTTGTGCTGGAACAGGTTGAGCAGTTCTGTGCGGAACATCAGCTGCTGCGTCGTGGTGACCGTATTGTCGTAGCGTGTTCAGGTGGCTCTGATTCGCTGGCTTTGCTGGTAATCTTGTGGCGTCTGCGCCGCAAATATGACCTGCATATCCTGGCGGCGCATTTTGAGCATGGCATCCGTGGGGCAGAATCAAAGGCCGATGCTGATTTCGTTCAGGATTTTTGCCAGCAGCAGGGGATACCCTTACAGCTGGCGACCGCTGATGTCCCAAAGGCTGCTGCGGCACAGGGCCTTTCGCTGGAGACAGCGGCTCGAGAGCTCCGTTACCGGTTTTTGGAACGGGTGCGGCAGAGTGCAGGATTTGATGCCATTGCGGTGGCGCACCATGCGGATGATCAGGCGGAGACAGTGCTTATGCGTATCCTGCGCGGCACAGGAACACAGGGCTTAGCGGCGATGCGGCCGCGCAGCGGCAAGGGCGGCACAATTATTCGTCCGCTGCTGGGGGTAACCAAGGCCGCGATACGCGCGTTTTGTACAGCGCAGGGCTTGCAGCCATGCGAGGATGCTACCAATGAGCAGGCAGAATGCACGCGCAACCGTCTGCGGCTGATGACGCTGCCTGCACTCAAGCAGGCTTATAATCCTGAGCTGACGCGGGCGCTATGCCAACTGGCGGAGGTAGCTGCTGCTGAGACTCAATATATTGTGTCTCAGGTTGAAATGTTATGGCAGGATGCAAAGCGTGTACGCAAGCAGCCACTGGCTTTGAGCCAGCAGGGATTCAGCCAGCTTCCGCTGGCGTTGCAGCGCGGGTTGGTGCGTCGTTTTTGGCAAGCTGCGACTGGCAGCCGGCAGGACTTGGGATTTGGACAGTCGGAGAAACTTCGTCTGCTGTTGCAGACAGGAAAGACGAGCAGCCAGCTGGAGCTGCCGCATGGATTTGTAGCTCAGCTGGCGTATGGCTGGCTGACTTGTGCTTTGCGGGCTCAAAGCGTAGCGGCGCCTGTACCGGCAGTCTTGCAGATACCGGGGCGTACGCAGTGGGGCAGATACTTGTGCACGGCTGCGTGGCGTGATGAATTTGCGCCAGTGGTTACACCGTGGGAGCTGTATCTTTATCCCGAAGATTTTGCGGAACCGCTGGTCATCCGTCAGCGTGAGACGGGGGATAGGATACAGTTGCCTGGTGGCCGCAAAAAGCTAAAAAAACTGCTGATTGATGACAAGATTCCCCAGCAGGAACGCGACCAGCTGCCTATCCTGGCAGCTGGCCATGAAGTATTATGGGTGGCAGGTCACCGGCGCAGCACGTGCTGTGCGGTGGCTTTTGATAGACCATTGAAGAGAAGAGTTTTACATCTCAAACTGGAAAGAAGAGAGGAAATTTATCATGATGAACGATGATATCGAGAAGGTAGTATATTCGGAGGAACAGCTTCAGGCAAAAGTGGCTGAGCTGGGCCGCCAGATTACGGAAGATTATAAGGATGTCAAAGAAGAAATTTACTGTGTCGGTATTTTGAAAGGTGCAGTGACGTTCTATACGGATTTGGTCCGCCAGATCAATCTGCCGGTTCATTTCGATTTCATGATTGCTTCGAGCTATGGCAATGGCACGTCAACGACGGGATCGGTAAAAATTTTGAAGGATCTTGATTACGATATTGAAGGAAAACACCTCATCGTTATTGAAGATATAATAGACTCGGGTACGACTATGAACTATCTCATGAAGTACTTCCGTGAGCGCAAGCCTAAAAGTGTCAAGCTTTGCTCGCTGCTCTCCAAGCCGTCCCGCCGCACGGTGGATGTCAATATTGACTACTGCGGCTTTATAGTACCGGATGAGTTCCTGGTCGGCTATGGCCTCGATTATGCCGAGGTATATCGTAACCTGCCGTATATCGGTGTATTGAAGCCGGAGATTTACGCCTGAGCCAATAAAAGAAAAAGACCGGAGGAGCCTTTGAAGGGCCCCCGAAAGGGAGGGCAATGGATTGAATAAGTTTCTACGCAATGTAGGGTTCTACCTGTTGATTATCCTGGTCGCTATATCGATCATCGATTATTTTTCAACAAAGAACACGACAAAGCAGGAGGTGGAATACACCAAGTTCCTGCAGCAGGTGGACAAAGGTGAAGTGGCCAGAGTCGTAATCATTCAGAATACGATTCGCGGTAAGCTGACTGATGGTACCGAGTTCACGACCATTACACCGGATGCTCCAAATAATGACCCGCAGCTCTACCAGAAACTGAGCAGCAAGAATGTGGATATCGCGGCGGAAAATCCGCCCGAGCCCCCCTGGTGGTCGACGATGTTCTCGTCGGTACTGCCAATCCTGCTGCTCGTCGGTGTATGGTTCTTTATCATGCAGCAGACGCAGGGCGGCGGTGGCCGTGTCATGTCGTTCGGCAAGAGCCGTGCGCGCATGAGCGGTGCGGATAAAATCAAGGTCAATTTCAAGGATGTAGCTGGTGCTGATGAAGCCAAGCAGGAGCTTGAGGAAGTTGTCGAGTTCCTCAAGCATCCGAAGAAATACAACGATCTTGGTGCCCGCATCCCAAAAGGTGTGTTGCTTTCAGGCCCTCCGGGAACTGGTAAGACTTTGCTGGCCCGCGCGGTAGCTGGCGAAGCTGGTGTGCCGTTCTTCTCGATTTCCGGTTCGGATTTCGTGGAGATGTTTGTCGGTGTCGGTGCTTCGCGTGTCCGTGACCTGTTCGATCAGGCCAAGAAAAATGCGCCCTGCATCGTATTCATCGATGAGATCGATGCAGTAGGCCGCCAGCGTGGTGCTGGTGTTGGCGGTGGACATGACGAACGTGAACAGACGCTCAATCAGTTGCTGGTCGAGATGGATGGTTTTGCTGCTAATGAAGGCATCATCATCATTGCTGCGACCAACCGTCCGGATATTCTTGACCCCGCTTTGCAGCGTCCGGGCCGCTTCGACCGTCAGGTCGTCGTTGACCGTCCGGATGTCCGTGGCCGCCTGGCTATCCTCAAGGTACATACGAAGGGCAAGCCGCTTGATGATGCTGTCGATCTGGATATCCTTGCACGCCGTACGCCGGGCTTCACGGGTGCGGATCTCAGCAATCTTGTCAACGAAGCAGCACTCTTGGCGGCACGCCGCGACAAAACAAAGATTTTCATGGGCGAGCTCGAAGAAGCTATCGAGCGTGTCATGGCTGGCCCGGAGCGTAAGTCTCATATCATGAATGATGAGGAAAAACGTCTGACGGCTTATCATGAGGGCGGCCATACCCTTGTGGGTATGCTTCTCAAACATGCCGATCCGGTCCATAAGGTCACGATTATCCCGCGCGGCCGCGCCGGCGGCTATACGCTGATGCTGCCGAAGGAAGACCGCAACTATGCGACGAAGTCAGAACTCCTGGATCGTCTCAAGGTTGCTATGGGCGGTCGTGTAGCCGAGGAAATCGTGCTCAAGGAAATCAGCACGGGAGCTTCACAGGACATTCAGCAGGCAACGCGTATGGTCCGTGGCATGGTCATGCAGTATGGCATGAGCGATGTACTCGGTCCGGTGGCTTATGGCGAATCCCAGAACCATCAGGTATTCCTGGGCCGTGACTTCAATCATGAACGCAATTACTCGGAAGAAGTTGCTGGTGAGATTGATAAAGAAGTCCGCAAGTATCTGGAAGAGGCCTATGAGGCTTGCCGTAAGCTCATCACGGAGAATCGCGATAAGCTCGAGCTCATTGCCCAAGCGCTTATGGAACGCGAGACGCTGACAGCTAAACAGCTTGAAGAGCTGCTGACGAACGGCAAGCTGGCTGATGAGGAGGAAAAGACAGCAGACGATGATTCTACGGATGATTCGAAAAAGGATGACTGGTCTTTGCTGAATCCGATACCTATTGATGCGGATGCGAAACAAGAGGAAGCTGCTGCCGAAGAAGAGAAAGAAGATAGAGAAGAGGTAGCGGAGGAGAAGACGGACGCCGAGAAAGAAGATAAGGCGGAGCCGAAATTCAATGTTACCCATTATGACCGCTGAGTAAGCGGTAAAAGACCTACCCTGTTTTGTGGTGGGTCTTTTTTAATGGCTGGATTCGTTGTATAATGGACAGGTGTGAATGGGCAAAGGAGGAAATGCCATTGCGGACAAAGATACTTGAGATCCTGCGCAGTGCAGGTGATGTATATATATCGGGGGAAGAGATGGCGAGCCGGCTCGGCGTTTCGCGGACAGCAATCTGGAAACATATCCGTGAGCTGCGTGAAAACGGCTATGATATCGTCAGCCATTCGCGCAGCGGCTATTCGCTGCGTGAGGCGCCGGACAGGCTGCTGCCCAATGAGATCCGGCATGGTTTAAAGACGCAATGTGTGGGACGGGAAATCCACTTCGAGGAGATTCTCGATTCGACAAACAATGTGGCTAAGCGATTAGCTGCTGCTGGTGCAGCGGATGGTACCATCGTCGTGGCTGAACAACAGACAGGAGGCAAGGGTCGTTTGGAGCGCAGCTTCTTTTCTCCGGCCGGTAAGGGGATTTGGTTTTCCGTTATCCTGCGTCCGCCCTTTATGCCGCAGGAGGCGCCAAAGTGTACGCTGCTGGCAGCAGTGGCGGTGGCCAAGGCTATGGAACAGTTCGGCCTTGCGCCCGGCATAAAATGGCCCAATGACCTGCTCTATGAGAACCGCAAGCTGGTTGGCATCCTGACGGAGATGAGTGCCGAAATGGATCGAATCAATCACATAGTCATCGGTATCGGGATCAATGTCAATATTCTTCCGCAGGAGTTCCCGGCAGATATCCGTGAGACAGCTACGTCTTTGCAGGTGGTCAATGGCGGCAAACCTGTGCCGCGGGTAAAATTCTTCCAGGCTGTGCTGACGGCATTGGATGATCTTTATGCCAAGGTAATCACACAAGGTTTTGCCCCTGTCCTGGCAGACTGGCGTAAATATACGATTACGTTAGGACAGGAGGTGCGTGTCATCGGTGTGCGGGATGGCGAAGAATATATCGGCACAGCGGTAGACATCGACGAAGAGGGGGCCTTGCTCGTCGATGCAGCGGATGGACGCCACCGCGTATTGGCTGGCGATGTGTCCATCCGGCCCAAGAAGTAAGAGATTCAGGAGGAATATCCTTTGTTATTAGTATTCGATATTGGCAACAGCAACATCGTTATGGGAACGTATGAGGGGAAGAAACTCGTCAAGCATTGGCGTATCTCGACGGACCGGCAAAAGACCGGTGATGAATACGGCATGCTGATGAATGACCTGTTCCGCTATCAGGGAATTCGCATGACGGATATTCATGCCATCATCATTTCATCGGTTGTACCGCCTTTGGTCGTGCCGATGGTCAAGATGTGCGAGCGCTATTTCCATATCCGGCCACTGGTGGTCGGGCCCGGTATCAAGACGGGAATCAAGCTGCATTACGAGAACCCGCGCTCCATCGGTGCTGACCGCATTGTCAATGTCGTCGGTGCCTATGAGCAGTATGGTGGTCCGCTTATTGTCATCGATATCGGCACAGCGACAACTTTCGATGTCGTTGGCGATGCGGGAGATTTTCTCGGCGGTGTCATTGCGCCGGGAATTGGTACGAGCGCGGATGCATTGTTCCAGCGTGCTGCTCAGCTGCCACGTATCGAGCTTGTCCCGCCTAAGCAGATTATTTGCCGCAATACGATCCAGGGAATGCAGGCTGGCATCATCTTCGGTTATGTCGGCCAGATCGATGAGATCGCGCGGCGCATCAAGGAAGAGTACGGCAAGGACATGAAAGTCATTGCTACCGGCGGTTTGGCGCGTATGATTGCCAAGGAATCGGCGACTATTGACAAGGTCGATCATTTCTTGACGCTGACGGGATTGCAGGTGCTCTACGAGCGCAATGCCGATCGCCGCGAGGGTCATAATTCTGAGCGCCTCAAGAAGGAGAACGAAGTATGAGCATGGATATCGGCAAATTTCATTTCGAGCAGCCGGTGTTCCTGGCGCCGATGGCCGGGGTGACCGATACGGCTTATCGCATCATTGCCCGTGATATGGGCTGTCCGCTCTGTTATGCGGAGATGGTCAGCAGCCAGGGCATCCATTTCCGCAATGAGCGCACGCTTGAGATGCTCAAGACGGAGAGCGGTGAGCGCCCGATTGCCATGCAGATTTTTGCCAATACCCCAGAGATGGCGGCCGAGGCGGCTAAGTATGTCGAAGACCTTGGTACGGCGGATATTCTGGATTTCAATATGGGGTGCCCTGCACCTAAAATCGTCAAAAATGGCGAAGGTTCGGCGCTTATGCGTGAACCAGCAAAGGCATTTGCCATCCTGTCGGCTATCCGCAAGGCCGTCAAGATGCCGTTTACGGTCAAGATGCGCAAGGGGTGGGACGATGAACATGTCAATGTGCTGGAGATTGCCAAGCTGGCTGAGGAAGCCGGCGTTGATGCGATTGCTGTCCATGGACGTACGCGCGAACAGTTCTATCGTGATCATGCGGATTGGGAAAGCATTGCGGCGGTCAAGCAAATGGTGCATGTGCCAGTCATTGCCAATGGCGATGTGCGCAGTTGTGCCGATCTCAAGAAGATACTATCGGTAACGGGGGCTGATGGCGTTATGATTGGCCGGGCAGCGCAGGGGAATCCTTGGATTTTCCGCCAGCTCACGCACTATTTGCGGACGGGCGAGGAGCTGGCGGGACCGACGATGCAGGAGCGTGCAGGAGTCATCATCCGCCATCTGGATTTGCTGTGTAAATACAAGGGCGATTACGTCGGTCCGCGTGAGATGCGCAAGCATGCGACTTGGTATACGCGTGGAATAAAACACGGGGCAATCCTGCGTGACCGCTTCAACAAAGCCGAGAAGCGGCAGGATTTTGTGGATATCATAGATGAATTTTTCGGATGAGAAAGAGGGATACAGATGGCAGAAGAAAAGATTTCAATCTGGAATCAGTACAAGGAAGAGGAAAAGCAGGAACTTGAGGTACTCAACAAGGGGTATCGTGAGTTCCTGTCGAATTGCAAGACGGAGCGCGAAAGCGTGGCTGAGGCTATAAGGCAGGCGGAGGCGGCAGGATACCGAAGTCTCGCTGAGGTCGTAGAAAACGGCGAGAGGCTTACCGCTGGCGATAAGGTCTATGCGGTCAATATGAAGAAGGCTATCGTGCTGTTCAATATCGGCGAGGAACCGCTGGAGCAGGGCATGAATATCCTTGGTGCGCATATCGATACCTGCCGGCTCGATGTCAAGCAGAACCCTCTTTATGAAGATGGTGGCCTGGCGTATCTTGATACGCATTATTACGGCGGTATCAAGAAGTATCAGTGGGTTACGCTGCCGCTGGCCCTGCATGGTGTGGTCGTTAAGAAAGATGGCCGCGTCATCGAAATTTGCGTTGGTGAGGATGAGGCTGACCCGGTATTCTGCGTTACGGATTTGTTGATTCATCTCTCGCAGGAACAGCTGAAGAAAAATGCGGCTAAGGTCATCGAGGGTGAGAATCTCGATATCCTCGTTGGCAATTACCCGCTCAAGAAAGACGATAAGGAATCGGTCAGGGATGGTGTGCTGAAACTCATCAAGGATAAATACGATATCGATGCGGAAGATTTCCAGTCGGCTGAGCTCGCGCTGGTGCCAGCTGGCAAAGCACGTGAACTTGGCTTTGACCGCAGCATGATCCTGGCTTATGGTCAGGATGACCGCGTTTGCGCGTATACTTCGCTGGTGGCTATGCTGGCGACTGGCCGTATGAAACGTACGGCTTGCTGCCTGCTGGTCGATAAGGAAGAAATCGGCAGTGTCGGTGCGACGGGTATGCAATCGCATTTCTTTGAGAATACCGTGGCGGAGCTCCTGAATGCTTGTGGTGCTTATACAGATCTCGCCCTGCGCCGTACGCTGGCTAACTGCAAGATGCTGTCTTCGGATGTATCGAGCGCTTACGATGCACTTTATGCGAGTGCCTATGATAAGAAGAATGTTTCGTATCTGGGCCGTGGTATGGTGTTCAACAAGTTTACGGGTGCGCGCGGCAAATCGGGTTCGAATGATGCCAATGCAGAATATCTGGCGGAGCTGCGCCGCATCATGGATGACAATGACGTCCACTACCAGCTTGCGGAGCTTGGCAAAGTAGATCTCGGTGGCGGTGGTACGATTGCTTACATCATGAGTCTCTATGGCATGCAGGTCATAGACAGTGGTGTTGGTGTCATGAGCATGCACGCGCCATGGGAAGTCACGAGTAAAGTTGATGTCTATGAGGCCCGCAAGGCCTACACGGCTTTCCTGAACGAGGCTTAAAACGGAT
>Ga0307913_10022_pt1 | contig 11691 bp, 13 predicted proteins | sample GoafecXyGen9Rep1_FD_203704 | JGI IMG/M metagenome (GOLD analysis project Ga0307913, IMG submission 203704) | Metatranscriptome of enriched fungal communities from goat fecal pellet, Isla Vista, California, United States - Xylan, Gen9, Rep 1... ...
CCAGAAATAAAAAATGCTTCCTCAACAGAGGAAGCATTTTTTCTATTCCTATTACAGGCAAGCCTTATGGCTGAGGTTTACGCGGCCTTTGTCGTCGATTTCGACGACTTTGACCTGCAGCTGATCGCCAATCTGGACGACGTCTTCGACTTTCTCGACGCGGTGGCTCGCAAGCTGCGAGATATGGCAGAGACCTTCCTTGCCCGGCAGCACTTCGACAAAGGCACCGAATTTCATCAGGCGGGTTACTTTACCAGTATATACCTCACCAACTTCGACTTCGCGGACGATGTCTTCAATCATCTGTTTTGCCTTCTTCATGCCCTCAGCATCAACAGAGGAAATGAAGATATTGCCATCTTCGTGGATGTCGATTTCGACACCGGTCTCATCGATGATCTTCTTGACGACTTTGCCGCCCGTACCGATGACGTCGCGGATCTTGTCGACTTTGATCTTGATCGTCTCGACGCGCGGTGCATACGGCGAGAGCTCCGCAGCCGGCTCGGCGATGCATTCGAGCATCTTGCCGAGGATGAAGGCGCGGCCGCGTTTGGCCTGCTGCAGTGCCGATGAGAGGATGTTGCGGTCGATGCCGGCCACTTTGATATCCATCTGGATTGCCGTGACACCTTCGGTCGTACCAGCAACCTTGAAGTCCATATCGCCGAGCGCATCTTCCATGCCCTGGATATCCGTGAGGATCGTATAGGCATCGCCCTCTTTGACAAGGCCCATGGCAACGCCCGAAACCGGACGTTTGATGGGAACGCCGGCGTTCATCAGCGACAAGGTCGAGCCGCAGACCGAGCCCATCGAGCTCGAGCCGTTGGACTCGAGGATTTCCGATACGAGACGGATCGTGTACGGGAATTCCTCAATCGACGGAATGACCGGCACGAGTGCGCGCTCCGCCAGAGCCCCATGGCCGATTTCGCGGCGGCCCGGGCTGCGGATTGGCTTAGCCTCACCGACCGAGTAGCCAGGGAAGTTATAGTGATGGATGTAGTGTTTCTTCGTCTCCGGTCCCAGGCCGTCGATGATCTGCTCATCGCCGAGCGAGCCGAGCGTCGTGACCGTGAGCACCTGCGTCTGGCCACGCGTGAAGAGACCGGAGCCATGCGTGCGCGGCAGCAGGCCGACCTCGCAGCTTACCGGGCGGACTTCTTCGACTTCACGGCCGTCCGGACGGATCTTCTCATGCGTAATCATATGGCGGACGATGGATTTTTCGAGGTCATGCAGCGCCATGGCAATCTCTTTATCCATTTCCGGATAGTCGACGAGGAAGTGCTCCATAACATCGGCGTTGATGTCAGCGATATGGGCATCGCGGTCGAGCTTATCGGGATTGCGCGTTGCTTCGTCGAGACGGTCTTTGGCATAGTCGCTGATGGCCTTTTCGAGTTCTTCGGGGACCGTAAACAGTTTGACTTCGCGTTTTTCTTTGCCGCAAGCCTGCTGGATCTCTTCCTGCCAGGCGACGATGCGCTGGATTTCCTTGTGGCCGTAGAGGATTGCGTCGAGGATGACGTCCTCGGGCAGCTCATTGGCACCAGCCTCGACCATCATGACGGCATCCTTCGAGCCGGCCACCGTGAGGTTCAGCGTCGAAACCTTGCGCTGCTCTTCCGTCGGGTTGATGACGAATTCATCGTTGACACGGCCGACACGGACACCGGCAATCGGGCCCATGAACGGGATATCGGATACCGTCAGCGCTGCCGAAGCGCCAATCATCGCGGCAAGTTCCGGCGCATTGTCCTGCTCTACCGACAGAACCGTTGCCACGATCTGGACATCGTTGCGGAAGCCTTTCGGAAACAGCGGACGGATGGGACGGTCGATAAGGCGTGCGCAAAGGATTGCGTCACTCGACGGACGGCCCTCACGCTTGATGAAGCCGCCGGGAATCTTGCCAGCCGCATACATCTTTTCCTCATAGTCTACCGTCAGCGGGAAAAAGTCAACGCCCTCGCGCGGCTCAGCGGACGCCGTAGCCGTAACGAGCACGACCGTATCGCCATAGCGAACCAGTGCCGCACCGTTTGCCTGTTTGGCCATCTTGCCGTTCTCAATGATGAGCTTGCGGCCACCCAGTTCCATCTCGAAACTCTGCATGAATCATTTCCTCCTAGTATAGCGTATATCGTTTATTCCAATATAATGTATCCATTTCGACGTGTTGGAAAAATATCCTTTTCCAAAGTAAAAAAAGCGGGATTAAACCCGCTTTTTTGTCAGGAATCGTCTGACGATTAGCCAATCGTAGCGCGGATGCCGAGCTTAGCGATGATGGAACGATAACGCTCGATGTCCGTCTTGTAGAGGTAGCTGAGGAGACGGCGGCGATGACCAACCATCTTGAGCAGGCCACGACGGGAATGATGATCCTTCTTGTGCTCCTTCAGATGCTCCGTGAGGTACTGGATGCGAGCCGTCAGAACAGCGATCTGTACTTCCGGCGAACCCGTGTCACCCTCGTGAACGGCATACTTCTGCATGATTTCCTGTTTTGCTTCCTGAGTCAACATTTGTAAACTCCTCCTGTAAAATAAAAATTTCAGCCGTCAGCTAAGCGTGCGTCGGAGTACTTCGCAAGCTGAGCTGAGGTCAGCGGTAAAAAATTACCTTTGATAGTATAGCATAGAATGCAGCCGCTTGTAAATGGGAAAATGCATTTATCCCCGCCAGTAGCGGCGCGCATTCTCTTTATCGCGATGCATTTGCGCAATGAGCTCTTCCTTGCCCGCAAATTTCTGCTGCTCCCGCAGCTTGGCCAGAAAACACACCTCGATGACCTGGTCGTAGATATCCTGGCAAAAGTCCTGGATATTGACCTCCAGACGGCGGTTACAGCCCTCGAACGTCGGATTGTCGCCGATATTGGCAAGGCCTGCATAATGCTTGTCCGCATAGATGACATCACAGGCATAGACGCCATTGGGCAGCATCACGCGCTCATCCGGTATGGCAAGGTTTGCCGTTGGAAAGCCAAGCGTGCGGCCGCGCCGGTCGCCATGGATGACGCGGTCAACCACCGTGAACGGATAGCCCAGGAAGTCATTGACTTCCTGCAATGCCCCCTTATCGACCAGCGCCCGGATACGGGTACTGCTGACCGCACGGCCATTGCGCAGCACAGCCTGGCAAACCTCGGCCGCAAAGCCATAGGCGGGCCCTTCACGCAAGAGCTGCCGCTGCGTCCCCCGCCCTTTGGCGCCAAACGTGTAATTGGGCCCTGTGACCACGTAGCGCGGCGCAAACAGCTGCTGCAAGAGCTCCAAAAACGACTGGGGGCTGCGGCCCGCGAACTCCTTCGTAAACGGAATCGATACGAGCACATCGACACCGAGCCTCTCCAGGCGCCGCGCCCGCAGCAGATTGTTGCCGATCTGCTTGGGCAGCGCCTGCGGCGCCACGACTGCCAGCGGATGATTGCTGAACGTGAAGACCACCGCGGTGCCGTCGATCTCACGTGCCAGCTCCACCGCGCGCCGCACTATGCTCTGATGGCCAATGTGCACGCCATCGAACATGCCCAAAGCCACGACAATATTCTTATACGCCCTGCGCAAATCCGTCAGCTTCGAATAAATCTTCATATCTTATCACCTTATTACTTTTACCGGTGCCACTTCCATTTTTGACCGGTCAAAACGGCCGATGCCGAGGAATTTGCCGCTGGCATATACCTTGAGTACATCATTCTGCGGAATACGCTGGCGTTCACCGGTGGCAAGGCCATTGCAAAAGGCCTTTTCACGCAAAGGATTCAGGTCATAGCGCTCAAGATGGCTCAAAAACGCTGACGGGTCAAGCAGCGCACTGGCTCCCTTTTGCCTGAGTTCCTCGAGCGTCAATGCATCTTCAAGCTGGAAATCCCCAACGCGGCGGCGCACGAGAAAGGACATCGTCGCGGGGATGCCCAAAGCTGCGCCAAGATCGGCACACAGGCTGCGGATATACGTCCCCTTCGAACAGTCCGTATCGATCAGCAAGGTATCCTTACGGCAGGCCAACAGTTCGAGCCGATGGATAATCACCTCACGCGATGGCATGTCAACCTTCTTGCCTTCACGCAGCAGGTCACAGGCACGGCGGCCGCCAATCTTGATGGCCGAATGTGCCGGCGGCACCTGCGTGATGCGGCCGCGGAATCTTGCCAGTGCAGCTTCGATTGCGTCCGCATCCGGCAGCGTGAAATCCGGCAGCGATTCGATGATCTCGCCTGTATCGTCGCCACTGTCCGTTGCCAGGCCGAGTTTTACCTCGGCGCGATACGTCTTATCCGCAAGCTCGAGATACTCGATCAAACGGGTAGACGCTCCGACAGCAACCGGCAGGACACCTGCCGCTGCCGGGTCGAGCGTGCCTGCATGGCCGACGCGCTTGACGTGCAGCACGCGCCGCACAAAACCGATGACATCATGCGACGTCATGCCAGGTGGTTTCAAGACATTGAGAAAGCCGCCGATTGCATGGATGGCCGGCGCTGCCGGCTTCATCTCCGTCATGCCTGCGGCTCCATAGCCTCAGCGATAGCTGCCAGCAGTGCAGCTTTTGCCTCGGCAAACGGCCTGGCAATCGAACAGCCCGCCGCACGCACATGGCCGCCACCGCCAAACTGCGTGGCGATTTTCGTGACATCCAGTCCCTTCGAGCGCATGCTGACACGGCAGCTGTCCTTTTCTTTTTCCTTGAGCACGACCGCGAGCTCCGTTCCCTCGACCTTGCGGATCATATCGACAAGACCTTCGGTCGATTCGATATGTTCAAGCATCTCAAAGTCAAGGAATACGCCGACCACGCGGCCTTCATGGAAGAGCTCCATATGCTGCAGGGCATCGGCCAGCCCCTTGAGGCTTTCATACGGACGGCGCTCGAGCCCCTCCGAAATGAGATTCGGCTCGGCACCAGCTGCCAAGAGTTCGGCACCGGCGCGCAAAGTTTCCGGTGTCGTATTGGAGTAACGGAACCAGCCCGAGTCCGTTGCCAGGCCCGTATACAGGCACATCGCACATTCCCGGCTGAACGAACCGTTCATCTCCTTTATCAATCGATAAATGATTTCTGCGGTTGCCGCGCAGGTTCCATCGAGATAGAGCTTTTCTGCCGCGCCATCGTTGGTGATATGATGGTCGATATTTAGAATCGGGGCCTTGACCGTATCCTTCACCAGGCCGATGCGGTCAAGGCTCACATCCAGTGCCACCAGGACATCAGCTGCGATGCTCTGCCCTTCTTCAGGCTTCCCTAAAAGCTCATATCCCGGCAACATATCAAATATTGCCGGGATATCATCATCGATGAGAACCTGCGCGTCCTTGCCCAGGCCCTTCAAGAAGTGCATCAAGCCGAGCGATGAGCCGATGGCATCGCCATCGGGATTCGTATGGGCTGTGATGACTACTTTTTGCGCCGCCGACAGGACTGCCGCAGTTTCCCTCAATGAAATTTTCATCTGTTTTTATTGCTCCTCATCCGAATGCTTGCCATTCGCTTCCTCTTCTGCCTTGATTTTCAGCAGCAGCTCCTGGATATGCGCGCTGTAGTCGAGCGACTTATCCAGTTCAAACGAAAGCTCTGGCGTAAAGCGCAGGCGGATGCGTTTGCCGATTTCACGGCGGATAAAACCGAGACTGCTTGTAAGCCCCGTCCAGCAATCCTTGACCTGCTGCTCGCTGCCCATGAGGCTCACGTAAATCTTTGCCTCACGGAGGTCCCCCGTGCATTCCACCGAGGTGACCGTAACGAATCCGATGCGCGGATCCTTCAGTTCACGCAGGATAATCTGGCTGATTTCCTGCTTCATAAGCTCCTGGACCTTTTCTACCCGAAGCTGACTCATCGGCATTCGCCTCCTTTATGTAAACGATAAATCATCAATCTTCCTGCTCAGCCTTAGCCTTGGCCTCTGCCTGCGCCTTGCGCTTCTCAGCAGCCGCTTTGTTGGCCTCGGCGATAGACGTAGCGATCTCCTCCATCGTGTAAGCCTCGATGATATCGCCTTCCTTGAAGTCGCGGTAATCGACGATCGAGATACCGCACTCGTAGCCTTCGCGGACTTCTTTGACCTCATCTTTGAAGCGGCGCAGCGAATCGATTTCGCCATCGAACAATTCGATGTTGTCGCGGATGATGCGGATCTTGGAATTGTTGCAGATCTTGCCTTCGAGGACATAGGAACCAGCAACGAGGGCCTTCGAGAACTTCATGACCTGACGGATCTCGACACGGCCCTGGATGACCTCTTTGTATTTCGGCTTGAGCATGCCGCTCATAGCGTCCTTGACATCGTTGAGCGCATCGTAGATGACGCGGTACGTACGGATGTCGACATCCTCGGTGTCAGCGACCTTGCGGGCGTTGGCATCCGGACGGACGTTGAAGGCGATGATGATGGCATTGGCTGCCGAAGCCAGCATGACATCGGACTCGTTGACGGCACCGACACCGGAGTGAACGATGGATACACGGACCTCGTCGTTCTTGTTGAGCTTCAAGAGCGAACCACAGAGAGCCTCGACCGAACCCTGAACGTCGGCTTTGACCACGATATTGAGGTCTTTGATTTCGCCTTCCTGGATCTGCTGGAAAAGCGCATCAAGCGAAACCTTCTTGCTCTTCATGAGCTGGTTGCGTTCGCGCTCGACGCGGGCCTCGGCAATGCTGCGGGCCTGTTTCTCCTCAAGGACGGCCAGGATATCGCCGGCAGCCGGTACATCGTTGAGGCCGAGGATCTCGACCGGTACCGACGGGCCAGCCTTCTTGACGTTGTTGCCGCGGTCATCGATCATCGCACGGACTTTACCATAGGTCGTGCCGCAGACGATGGAATCGCCGATGCGCAGCGTACCGCTCTGGACGAGCACCGTTGCTACCGTACCACGGCCCTTGTCGAGTTTTGCCTCGATGATGACGCCGCGGGCCTCGCGGTTCGGATTGGCCTTGAGCTCTTCGACCTCTGCTACGAGCAGGACGTTTTCGAGCAGGTCATCGATACCCATCTGTTTCTTGGCCGAAACCGGAACCATGATGGTATCCCCGCCGTATTCCTCCGGCACAAGACCATGCTCCATGAGTTCCTGCTTGACGTGATCCGGATTAGCGCCCGGCTTATCGATCTTGTTGATGGCGACGATGATAGGCACCTCAGCGGATTTCGCATGGTTGATTGCCTCGATGGTCTGCGGCATGACACCATCGTCAGCAGCGACTACGAGGATAGCGATATCCGTGATCTGCGCACCACGCGCACGCATAGCCGTGAAGGCCTCATGGCCCGGCGTATCAAGGAAGACGATCTTCTTGCCCGAGCAGTTGACCTGATAAGCACCGATGTGCTGCGTAATACCGCCAGCCTCGTGCGTCTGCACATGCGTATTGCGGATGCAGTCGAGAAGCGACGTCTTACCATGGTCAACATGACCCATGACCGTGACGACCGGCGGGCGGAGCTTCAAGGATTTCGGATCATCCTCGATCTCCGGAATCTCCGTCGGGTCTACATCTGGCGGCAGTTCCTCACAGGTCACACCGAACTCCGAAGCAACGAGGGCTGCCGTATCGAAGTCGATTTCCTGGTTGATGGTCGCCATGACGCCCATCATGAAGAGCTTCTTGACGACTTCTGCTGCCGTATAGCTCATCTTCGATGCGAGGTCTTTTACCGCGATGCTCTCCGGCAGTTTGATGTGCTTCGGACGGGCGATCTCGACCTTTGGTGCCTGCTGCTGGTTGCCGCGCTTATTGTTGCGGCCGCCACGGCGGTTATTGCGGTCGTTGCGCTCCCCGCGGTTGTTGCGGTTGTTGCGGTCGTTGCGGTTATTGCCGCCACGGCCACGCTCGTTGCGGTCATTGCGGCCACCGCGTTCGTTGCGGCCGCCACGGCTGCTATTGTTGTTATGGTCGCTGTGGTTGTTGCCACCATTGTTGTTGTGATTTGCTGACCGGTTCTGGCTGCTTTCCGTACGGCTGCCGCCATTGTTGTTATGGTGCTGGCTGCCATTACTGCCATGACGATTGTGGTCATTATGGGAATTGTTCTGTTTTTCCACGCGTTTTTCCTGTACCTTTGGCTGCTCTTTCTTCACTGGAGCAGTCTTCTTCTCGAAATGTGCCTTGACAGCGCTGCGCTCTTCCTCACCCACGCTGCTCAGATGATTCGCTACTTTGAAGTTGCCCTTCTTCAAGATATCCAGGACAACCTTGCTCTCCGTATGGAACTCTTTTGCCAATTCAAAAACTCTGTATTTGGACATCGATCTACCCCCGATTATATCATAGCGATTCCTCCATAAGCTGGTGCAGTTTCTTGGCAAAGCCCGCATCCGTCAGCGCTGCTGCGGCGCGGTATTCCTTGCCGAGGCAGGTACCGAGCATCTCCCGGTCCAGCCCTTCTGCATAGGGAACCTTATATTTCTCTGCTAAACCTTTATAGGTCTTTTTCGATTCATCAGCAGCATCTGCCGCTACCAGCAGATATACTGCCTGCTTCTTCTTCATCGCCTGCTCGACGGCAAACGCACCGGAGACAATCCGGCGAGCCCGCTGTGCCATGCTCAGAAGATTCGTGATGCGCTGTTCTTTGGTAAATGCCATGGTCATTCCTCTGTCTTTGCCGCCCCATCCAGTGCTTGCAGCTGCTGCGCCAGCGCTTCGTAGACGGCAGGATCGATAGCATTCTTGAAGGAACGCTCCAGCCCGCGGCTCTTGCGGGCTTTGTCAAAGCATTCCTGTTTTGGACAGATATAGGCGCCACGGCCGGGTTTCTTGCCGGTGGCATCCACCGAATATTCGCCCTCCGGGCTGCGCACGATACGGATCAGTTCCTTTTTCGGATGGCTTTCCTGGCAGCCCAGGCACATCCGCTGGGGAATTTTCCTCGTCTTCAAACTCATTCACCCTCTGCCGTGAAAGACTCGTCGCTCTCGACCTCGACCTCGTTCATATTGTCGTCAAGCTGTTCTTCGGCAGCCTGCGACTCGCTCTTGATGTCGATCTTCCAGCTCGTCAGCTTGGCAGCCAGGCGGGCATTCTGCCCTTCCTTGCCGATGGCCAGCGACAGCTGATAATCCGGTACGACAACGCGGGAAACCTTTTCCTCTTCGTTGACCGCTACCGATACGACCTTGGCCGGGCTCAGTGCATTAGCGATGAACTTGGCCGGGTCTTCGCTCCATTTGACGATATCGATTTTCTCGCTGCCGAGCTCATCGACGATAGCCTGTACGCGCATGCCGCGATGGCCAACGCAGGAGCCGACCGGATCGACGGACTCATCCTTCGACCAGACCGCAATCTTCGAGCGGTTGCCCGGTTCGCGGGCAACCGACTTGATCTCGACGATCCCTTCCTGGATTTCCGGAACTTCAAGCTCAAAGAGACGCTTCAAAAGGCCCGGATGCGTGCGGGAAACCACGATCTGCGGGCCCTTGTTCGTCTTCTTGACTTCAACGATATAAGCCTTGATGCGGTCGCCATGCGCATAGGTTTCCGTCGGGATCTGCTCAGCCGGCGTCAGCACAGCCTCCGTCTTACCCAGATCGATGAACACATTGCGGTTCTCGACACGCTGGACAAGCCCCGTCAGGATATCGCTCTCGCGGCTCTGGAACTCCTCATAGATGATGCCGCGCTCAGCCTCGCGGATGCGCTGGACAACGACCTGCTTGGCCGTCTGCGCAGCAATGCGGCCGAAGTTCGCCGGCGTCACTTCGATTTCAATGACATCGCCGACTTCGTATTCCGGACGGATCGTGCGGGCCTGTGCCAGCGAAATCTCCGTGATATCGTCTTCGGTATCCTCGACAACCGTCTTGATTGCATATACGTGATAATGTCCCGTCTCACGTGAAAGCGTCACCCGGACATTCTGAGCCGAGCTGAAGTTGCGCTTATAAGCGGAAATAAGCGCCGCCTCGATGGCCTCAAACAGCACCTCTTCGTCGATGCCCTTTTCCTTGCCCAGTTCGCGCAGGGTATCCAGGAACTCCTGCCCATTGTCTCTAGCTTTCGCTTTCGTAGTTCTTCTTGCCAAAATCTTATCCTCCCAATTTTATATAAAGGCAACCGCCTTAAAAGTCGATATGCAGGCGAATCTGTGCCACCTTCGACAGTTCGATGACCGTCGTCTCATCCAGCGTGACGGCCTTGCCATCAAAGCCTGTAAGCACGCCGGTCCATTCCTTCTTGCCATCAAGTGGCGCATAAAGGGTCACATCCACCTGCTTGCCCTGCTCACGCTCGTAATCACGCGGCTTGCGCAGCACGCGGTCGATGCCTGGGGACGATACCTCCAGGATATAGCTGTCAGGAATCACATTCCGCTCGTCAAGCTGTACCTCCAGCTTCTCACTTAATTCCTGACAATCCTCGATATCGATGCCACCGTCTTTATCGATGTAGACGCGCAAATACCAATCCGTATGCTCTTTGACATACTCCACATCAACAAGTTCGATAACATCCTGACCAGCGAGCAGATCGCTGACAATTGCTTCGACTGCCTCCTCGATATTCTTTGCTGCCATACATCCACCTCCCATATTTCGCTTCCTACATAAGAATTAAAGAGTGGGTTTGCACCCACTCTTTAACGTAAGATAACTTAAATTAACTTTACTTAGTATACCATGTAGCAGCGCTGGTGTAAAGGGATTTTTCTTGACAGGTCAAAAAATCTTCACAAAGCTTACAGCTGCTGTCATTTACGGGTCAATTTCTGCCCATGATTGAGCGTGATATGCGGCTCAACATAATTGTTGTCCTGCCAGTTGCCGCCTTCCCATTCGATGAACAGATCATGCTCGCCATTGGCCTCAAGGATGACAAAATGCCCCGACCCTGGCGTGCCTTCTTTGACATCATAGGTGCGGATAATCCGGCAGCTGTTGATGACCCCCGGCTGGATGCTGACGACAAAATTGCCGTTTGCATCGTACCAATTGCCCGTGAACTGCTCATCGGCAGTTGCGGCGCTGGCTACTGCCATGCCATCAAAATTACCGGCGGTGCCCGATGCACCGCCGGCAAGAGCCACGGATACTGCTAATGCTGATGCTGCTAAAATGCGTTTTACCATGATTATCCCTCCAAGTTTACTTGATAATACATGGTATTCGCTATTTTTGCGCAATCTCCTGCTTTTCAGGCCATCAGATTTACATAGCGGTTCTGCACGGCGTCCATCATTGACTCGTAGCAATGAAAAAGATTTTCCAGCACCGTGCGCTCCTCATCGTAGGCGCGGCGGCCGAAAAGGTTGCGGATCTGCTGGCGGGCTGCAATATCGTCGTCATCGTAGATGTCCATGAGCAGCTTCATGCTGACGCAATGCCCCGGACTGTTCTCTTTCCGCATAGCCCCTAACAGCATGATGTAAAGATCCTTGAGACGTTCGGTGAATTCAATGATGTTCTTCGCTGGGTACCGCTTGAAATGAATCGAGATGATCTGACCCGTCAGAAGCTTCATCTCTTCCCACTTGTCATCATCAAGGACCCATTCGGCCCGCATGCGCAAATCTTTCTCGATGAACGCATACGCCCGCAGACGGTCAGTCCAAGAGGTTGACAACAGCCATCGATAAAACTTTTCCACAACTACCCCTCACTTTCACGGTGGTCTTCCCTTCGCAGAATCTTTATCGATCCCAGATCCGCCTGCTACAGCAGCTGTCCCTCCTAG
>Ga0307913_10023_pt1 | contig 11578 bp, 29 predicted proteins | sample GoafecXyGen9Rep1_FD_203704 | JGI IMG/M metagenome (GOLD analysis project Ga0307913, IMG submission 203704) | Metatranscriptome of enriched fungal communities from goat fecal pellet, Isla Vista, California, United States - Xylan, Gen9, Rep 1... ...
GGAGGAACCAAAAATGCAAATGACAGCACTAAGAGAACTTAGAGAACAAAAAGGCTATAAATCAAGCTATATAGCTAAAAAGTTGGGCGTTTCACTAAGACATTTTCAGCGTATAGAAAAGGAAGGACATTTTTTAGACCAAGGCAGAAAAAAAATTTTAGCTGAACTATATGACGTTAAAATTTCACAAATAACGTCAGCAATTAAAGCAACAAAATAGTCAGAAGCTCAAAAGAAAAATGAATCAATAATTTTACTAAACTTTCATTTTATTTAAAAAAAGTTAACATTTGGAGGGAAAATTAATGAGTGAATTAGTACCAATAGAGTTTAAAAATCAAAGAATTTTAACAACAGAACAATTGGCAGAAGTTTACAACACAGAACCTAATAATATTAAAAACAATTTTAACAATCACAAGAATAATTTTGAACAAGGGAAACATTTTTATTTGCTTCAAGGCAAGGAATTAAGGGAGTTTAAGAGCCAAGTCAATAATATTGACTTACCTATAAACAAATTTGCAAGTAGCCTTTACCTTTGGACAGAGCGTGGAGCAAATAGGCATTGCAAAATCCTTGACACAGATAAGGCATGGGAACAATTCGACAACTTGGAAGAAACATATTTTAAAGCTAAAGAAATTAAAAAAGATAGTTACACAATAGATGATCCAATCGAAAGGGCTAAAGCTTGGATAAAAGAACAAGAAGAGAAAAAGGTATTACAACTTGCTAATCATCAGAAAGACCAAATTATTGGGGAGCTAAAGCCTAAAGCTGATTATACAGATTTAATCTTAAAAAGCAAAAGTTTAGTTACTATAACTCAAATAGCAAAAGATTATGGTATGAGTGGGCAGAAGATGAATGATTTATTGTACGAATTAGGCGTTCAATACAAACAAAATGGGCAATGGCTTTTATATTCGCAACACCATGGCAAAGGATATACACATTCAAAAACAGTAGATTTTAAACATAGTGATGGTAGACCAGATGTGAAAATGAATACTAATTGGACACAGAAAGGGAGACTATTTCTTTATAAATTATTAAAAGATAATGGGGTTTTGCCAACTATAGAACAGGATATTAAGGAGGATATATAAATGGAGAAAGAAGAACTAAAGCAAATCATCAAAGAAGCAATTAGAGAAGCACACCCACGCAAAAAAATGACTTTAACATTAGAAGAAACTGTAAAAGAAAGTGGCATAGGTCGAAGCACAATACTTGAATTAGTTCATTCACAAAATACAGATTTCCCATATTTTCGTGTAGGCAAAAAGATTTTGGTAAATAGAGACAAATTAACTTTATGGCTAAATAAAATCAGCGAGGAAAACAGAACAATCGGAGGCTATTCAGAATGATATTAATAATTTTCTTTGGTTTAATAGCAGTAATTGTTTTTACTATGGCTTTATGCAAGGCAGCAAGTAAAGATGAATGGAGGGATAAGAATGAAAAAGGTTGAGGATATGACAGAACAGGAAAAGAGGACAGAAATAGCTTATTTAAAGCAAAGCTTAGAAAACTTACAAGGCAGAATACCAGATAAACAATTTTATGAAGAAAAAGAAAGAAGGAATAAAAGAATTAAGGAGTTAGGAGGTAATGGAATATGACTTATTTAGAAGAAGCACTTGAAATAGAAAAAAAGAAAATGGTTAAAGAACTTTGCCCTTATGAATATTTTGAAGATGCACCTATAGTTGATGATGATACCAAAATAGAAGGAACACACACGTGGGCAACAGGTTGCAGAGGAATCTCATGTAAAGAATGTTGGAACCAACAAGTGCCAAATAGTGAAGACAAATATGCAGAAATGGAAAAGACAGCGAGAAAGTTTAAAACAGAGATTTAGGAGTTATTATTTTAGGCGCTTTGCAACGTATGGAACAAGAAAATTTAAAATAATTTCTTTTGAGGTGATAAGAAATGAAAGGGAGTGTAAGACATTATAAAGACGAGGACTTAATTTATCTTATAGAGTGGTACAAAAAAATAGGCATGAAAGAAATGGCGGCAGCATTAGACAGAACACCACTCGCAGTAGCACAGAAATACAAGGAACTTAAAAAGAAAGGTATAGTACAGAATTACGTACATCAGATATCAATTTGGGAGGTATAAACATGGATGAAATTAGAAACAAAATAATCGAATTATTATTATCTACAAAAAGGAAAGGCATAAATAACTTACTTGCATACATGGATACAAACGGATTCTTTGAAGCACCATGCAGTACTCAATATCATTTAGCAAAAGAGGGAGGGCTTGCAGAGCACAGTTTAAATGTTTACAAAATCATGTATACACTTTGGTATAGTAGTAGCGAAATATTTTGGCATAAGCTACCTTCCCATGATTGCATGCCAATTGTTTCTTTACTTCATGATCTAGGCAAGATGGGACAGTTTGGAAAGCTTAATTATGTACCAAATTTAATATCAGACAAGAAAGGCGGGTATATTCAATCAGAAAAGAAACCTTATGAAACAAATAAAGAATTGCTTTCAATACCACACGAAATAAGGTCAATACAAATAGCTTCACAATTTATAGAACTTACAGAAGAAGAAAACTTTGCAATATTACATCACAATGGCTTATATGGCGATTTGAAATATCAACTTAATGGAAAGGAAAGACCGTTACAAATGCTATTACATTTTGCAGATTTATGGTGTTCAAGAGTAGTAGAAAAGGAGTGATTTTATGAGATATTTTTATAACCCCTTGAATGGCTGCAAGTATGATACAGATAATGAATTTTACATCAAGGTTTTTACAGAAGCTGGTTATGAAGAAATCAACAAAGAGGAATTTGATGAATTGGAGGATGTATTTTAATGGCAGATATAAGATTATTAAAAGCAAGTGAAATTGAATGTAGAGTACAAAGTGTTAAGAAAACAAGTAAAGGCGTTGGTTGCATATTGTTGCTTTACAAAGACGCAAGAGTTGATATGAAGTTACTAGATGAAGTATACGGCTCTAATGGATGGCAGAGAACACATGAAGTTATTAACGGGAATTTATTTTGCAATATTGATATATGGGACAGTGATAAAAAGTGTTGGGTAAGAAAACAGGATGTAGGGACAGAAAGTAATACAGAAAAGGAGAAGGGACAAGCAAGTGACAGCTTTAAAAGGGCAGGATTTAACCTTGGAATAGGGAGAGAACTCTATACAGCACCTTTTATATGGATAGACCTAGCTAATGGAGAATACAACGAATATAACAATAAAGTTTCTGTTAACGCTTATGTAAAGTTTAAAGTTAAGTCTATAGGCTATAACGAAGAAAGAGAAATAAGCAAGCTTGAAATTATAGACAACCACAATAAGGTTAGATACACGTTAGGCAAACAAACCGCAAGTGAAAGCACAAATATACCTATAGATTTAAAAGATTTAAAACCGCCTGCGAAGTTAAATAATCAAGATTTTAAATGTGCTAAATGTGGCAAACAAATAACAGAAAAAGTTGCTAACTACAGTAAAAACAAATTCGGTCAATCTTTATGTATGGATTGCCAAAAGAAATGAGGTGTAAATAATGGAAGGTGATTTTAAAATTAAACTTACTAAATTTGACACTATAGATTTACTAGACAATAATACTTTAGTTCTTGGAGACGGCGACTTAGAATTTAAGCAAGTAATAGGATGGCAAAACGCTAGAAAAATAGCATTGCAATATTTAAAACAAGCAGATGATAAAGAACGCACAGAAGTTTTTAAAGAGTTATATGATGGCTTAAGCTATGAAGAACTAGAAGATAAATACCTTGAAGCTAGTAATGAAGTAGACAACTTAAAAGCAGAAATAGAAAACTTAAGGCAAAGCAAAGATAGAAAAGTATTTGATTATTAGGAGGTTTTAAAATGTTAACAGTTGAAAGTCAAAATAAACAAGGAATTGGAGAATATTCACAAATTGAGGTACACAATAATGTAATATACGGATATGGCGGGAACACGGAAATAAGCAGCCGCTCATTTTTAGGGGAATATAAAACAGATGAAAGAGCTTTTCAAGTATTTTGTGATATGAAAAAAACTGTAAAAATGAATTTACACAATAAAATATATAAAAATCAACCAGATGAAATGTATAATTGCGATTCTTGGTATGAAATGCCGGAGGAATAAATTATGCTAGAGATTATGAAATACCTAACTAAAGAAGATATCTTAAAAGGTGTTTTAGGCGGGATAGTTTTTATAGTAACAATATATTTTATGTTTGTGGTTTTAGCCACTATATAGGAGGAATAGAAATGAATAAAAAATTATGGGAACAGTTTAAAAATGGTGAAAAGATAGCAATAAATTGCAGAACAGAAGAAGAAGCAGAAGAATTTATGGAACTTTGCGAAAAGCATGATATCAAATGGAATTCTGGAGGAAATGCGACAGAAGATACAAACTGGGGAGATCGCAGAGAAAAAACTTGTTATACAAATAAGTTTGATGATTGCACAGGGTTGGGATATGCAGGCATAAAGCTTTGTAAAAATGAAGGGTTACAAATAATAACTTGCACCGAACTTATGGGAGATAAAAAGACTTTTACAGGTCCAGAACTTGCACAAGCAATATTAGATGGAAAGTTTAAAGAAGGGACTAAATTCAAAGACGAAAATAACAACGAATATGTACTTGCGCTTACTAAAGTTACTGATGAATATGCCTTAATGTGCAATTATACAGACTTCAAATATGCTACAGCAGGCGCATTAATAAACCGCACATTTACTCTTATAGAAGAGCCAAAAGAATTTAAATTTTTTAATCAAGTAAGAAATAGTGGTAAAAAAATAAAGATTAAAAGTTGGAGTGAATTTTATGATTTGCCAGAAGCTTTAAAAATTATTAGTAGTTATGATTGCAACGTAATAAATGATGTTTTAAACAAGAAATTATGGATTGAAGAATAAAAAATACCCTCGGCAAAGGGCAAAAATAAAATTAAAAATAACACGATTAGATTATACCACAAATTTAAAGGGGAGATAAGATGGAACGTGATTTTAAAGGCATATGGATTACTAAAGACATTTGGTTATCAGAAGATTTGACACTTCAAGAAAAAGTTTTTCTAGTGGAAATTGATAGCTTAGATAATGATGAAGGATGTTTTGCTAACAATCAATATTTTGCAGACTTCTTCGGAATATCTAAGACGAGAGTTTCCCTTGTAATTAATTCTTTAGTAGAAAAAGGATATGTAACCTCACAAATAATCTATAAAGAGGGTACTAAACAAATATTAAAGAGGGTATTAAAGGTTTGTTATAGAGGGTATTTAACAAAAGTTAAAGAGCCTATCCAACAAAAGTTAAAAGATAATAATATAACTAATAATACAATTAATAATACAACTAATATAAAAAAGAAAAAGAGTTCGGATATTGATATTTTAATTAATGATTATACAGATAATGAAGATTTAAAAGAGACATTAGAAGAGTTCCTTAAAATGAGAAAATCTATAAAAAAGCCTATGACTAATAAAGCTATGGAACTTCTTTTAAAAAAGCTAAATGGGATGACATGCAAAAATGATGAAAAGATAGCAATATTAAATCAAAGTATATTTAATAGCTGGCAAGGCATATTTCCTTTGAAAGAAGGTGCACAAGATGGAAGAAAATCCAATAATGGCAGCAATACAGAGGATAAAATCGAATACGACTTTTCGAAATATGGGGCATGAGTATGCTTGCCCCCTTTGTAAAGACACTGGATGGATAGAAGGGAAAAACGGATATAGAAGATGCAATTGCCAAGAGAAAATACATTTAGAACAGCTTTGGAAATCATTTGGGGTTAATCCTAACGAGGTAAAAAAGTTAAATGAATACAAGCCATATGATGATACAACTAAATTAGCCCTCCAAAAGGCTGTACAATACGTTAAAAATTTTAAAGGTATAATTCATCAAAGAGAGAATAGTTTTGGCTTATTTGGACAACCGGGGGCAGGGAAAAGCCATATAGTTATTGCTATGGGTGCGGCACTTTTGAAAAGTGATATTCAAGTTGTATATATGCCGTATTTGGAAGTTATGAGACAACTAGAAGCTAATAAATACAGTAATGAGGAATACACAAGGATTTCAGCTAGATACAATAATGCTAAAGTTCTTATAATAGATGATCTATTTAAAGATAAATTAAAAAATGGACAGCTAATAAAAGATAGATATGGTTATGCAATAGGGCTTAGTGGAAATGACATAAAAAACATAATGCCAATTATTAATTACAGATATTTCAATAAGTTGCCAATGCTAATAAGCACAGAGTGTACACCACAAGACTTACAAGATTTAGATTGCGCAATGGGAAGTAGAATTTTAGAAAGTTGTGGAGACAATATAACAGTTTTTAAAGGGCAAAAGTACAATTACAGAATGAAAAAATTTCAAAAATAAGGCTTGGCAGAAATATGGAGGATAAAAATGGATGAAAATGAATTGATTATAGCTGATGCAGAAGGGTCAGTAAAAAACAGGATAGAAAGTCATAAAAGAATAAGCGTTTCAATTAGCGGCGGCAGTGATTCAGATTTAGTTCTTCATATGGTATCAAAATACAAAACTGATAATATGCTTTTTATCTATTTTAATACTGGACTCGAATATCAAGCAACCAGAGATCACATCAAAGTTTTAGAAGAAAAATACAAAATAAAAATAATAACAATAAGGCCTAAGATACCAATACCGGGTTGCGTGCGAAAATATGGAGAACCATTCATAAACAAAAGAGCTAGTGAAATGATATCAAGGTTACAGAAACACAACTTTAAATGGGAAGATAAACCATTTGAAGAATTATACAAAGAATATCCCCATTGCAAGAGCGCCTTGAAGTGGTGGTGCAACTGTTATGGCAGCCATACTCTTAATATTAATAATAATAAATATTTAAAAGAATTTTTAATTGAATATCCTCCAGATTTCTCAATATCAAGTTTATGCTGCCATTATTCAAAAAAAGCAATTAAAGAAAGCTTTAACAAAGCTAACAAAATAGATTTAGATATAAGCGGTGTAAGAAAATCAGAGGGGGGGATTCGTTCAATAGCCTATCCAAGTTGTTTTTCCGAAAAAACTAAAGGCAAAAAATATGATGCGTATAGACCTATATTCTGGTTTAAAGATAGCACAAAGCAAGTTTATGAAAAGAAACATAACATAGTTCACAGCGATTGCTACAAAGTATATGGATTAAAACGAACTGGCTGTGCTGGATGCCCATTTGGGAAAGAATTTGAAAATGAATTAAAGATCTTAGAAAAATATGAGCCTAAATTATACAAAGCGGTAATAAATGTTTTCAAAAATTCTTATGCGTATACAAGAAAATACAGAAAATATGTAAAAATGAAGAAAAACAATGGGAATATTCAACTTTCATTATTATAAAAAATTTATCTTAAGCCCTAAAAACCCTCAAATGGTAAGGACTTTAGGGCTTAAAATTAAAATAAGGAGTGAGGTAAATGGATAAGAAATTAATCCTTAAGAAAATAGAAAATATTGAAATGGGACTATTAAATTTAGAAATCCAGACCGCACAAATACAAGATGATGCCGCAGCACGTGGAACTATGACAGCAGCAGAGTATCTAAAAGGAGAAGTTGAAGAAATAAAAAATATATTGGAGGGTGAATAAATGAAAAATGAAGAAGAAAGAAAACAAGAAATAAATTTTTCACTTGATTTAATAGAAGGCATATGCAACCAGTGCCAAATATCTTTATTCCCTAAAGAAGTTAAAGGGAAATATGTAACAGCTATTAAAGACGAGATAACAGGGAAAGAGTATTTGATATTCAAGGAGGATAAATAATGGAATACTGTTATGAATCTATAGATGGCACTGTAAGACCAATTCAAAATAAAACAGTATTATTACACCTTAAGAAGAAAGCAGGGTTTATACAGGGCGAGACATTCACTGTATCAAATGGAAATTCAGATATAATTCTTAAGACAAAAAAAGTTGAACTTGGGAAGGTAATTTTCAATATTGTTTTGAAGAAGGTGGAATAATGAAGCTTCCTAAAAAACAAATAATTAAGATAGCTAAACAGCCGGAAATGACAATTAGAAGATTAAGTCTAGAGACAGGGATTTCTACAGCCAAGGCACAAAAAATTTTGAAGGAGGTCAAAGATGCTAACAGACATACAAAAAAATTATTATAGCTTTTTCGAGCAACATGATGGGTTAGAAACGGTAAAAGTAATAAAAATGGCAATGAAAGAATTTAAATGCAGTAAAGAAACAGCAAATAGACATTACAAGAGTTGGAGAATAAGATATAAACTTCAAAGCCCTTTACCACCACAAATTAAAATGCTAGATGATGGTAAATTCAAAGGAAAGAATGGAACATACCAATTAAGTAAAGGTATTTTATTAGAAAATAATAAAGCTTATTTAAATTTCACAGATAGGAACGAATGGGAAAATTTTAAAAGAGAGATTGAGAACATGTTTGATTATGCTATAGACGTTTTAAAGGTGGGTCTGTAAATGGATATAGAATTATACCTAAACAAAGTAGAAAGGCTTTACAAGGCAGGCTACAGCATTAAACAAGCTATAGAAATAGTGGAAGGATGGATAATTGAAGACGCAAGAACAATTTTATTAACAAGACAGTTGTTGTATGGAACAATTTAAAAGGGGGGAAGAACAATGAATATAGGAAGTAAAGTAAGAGTAAAACAGTTTGAAGAAGGTAAAGGAAGTTATTTAAAAGCAGTAAAAAAGATAACTGGTAATGTAACTTATATAGATAAAATTAAGTTTACAGTACAAGGCGAGAATTATCCAGAAAGTTTTAAATTTATAGATGAGGTATGCGGAGACATACGAATAGAAACATTAAGTTAGTAAGGAATCTGAATACAAGATGAACTAAGGAGGTAATAAGAATTGATACCATTTCCAAATAAAAAATATCAAATAATTTATGCAGACCCACCATGGAGTTACCAAGACAAGAAATGTAGTGGTGCGGCATTAAACCATTACGAAACTATGAAGTTAAAAGATATATGTGATTTACCAATAAAAGATATAGCGGATAAAAATTGCATTTTATTTATGTGGGCTACCTACCCATTATTAAAAGAAGCTCTAAAGGTAATCGAAGCTTGGGGATTTCAATATAAATCTATAGCATTTCAGTGGGTAAAACTTAATCAAAAAAACGGAAAGCCTTTCTTTGGATTAGGTAGATGGACTAGAGGCAATACAGAACCTTGTTTAATAGCAGTAAAAGGGAAACCAAAGAGAATTGATAATAGTGTTAGCCAACTTATATTCTCACCAATTAGAAAGCATAGTGAGAAACCACCAGAAGCTAGGGATAAAATAGTTAAACTAGTTGGAGATTTGCCAAGGATAGAGCTATTTGCAAGGCAAAAAAATCATGGTTGGGATTGTTGGGGAAATGAAGTACCTGAATATGAACAAATACAAATAAGTTAATTCGCAATACAAAAATAATACGTATCAACTAAAAATTGAGTGCCATTTGAACATAAACATAACTTTTGATTATCAAATGACACTCAATTGAAAGGAGAATAAAAATGTATAAAGAGATACACTTTTGCCAAGCTTGCGGGAAAGCATACGGAATCGAGAAACACCATGTGGTATTTAGAAGCCAAGCCCCATATATGGCGAAGATAAGACAAAACCTAATTTATTTATGCAGTGGACACCATAGAGGGAATAATAGCCCTCATAAAGATAGAAAAATAGACCTAAAATACAAGAAAGCCTTGCAAGAACAATATTACGAAATGTTACCTAAAAGCTATTACACGGCTGAACAATTAGCAGAAATATTAGAATGTAGTATACAACAAGCTATGCATATATGTAAAGTTATTAAGCTAGAAAAAGAAGGCTATCCAAAAGACCAGATAATTTTTAGAATGATGGGAGAAAAGTTTTATGAGTAGCGAAGAAAGAAGAAAATTAGCAGTAAAGACATATGCAGATATAAAGAAAAGACGTGCAGCAAAAAAAAGAAAAAATGAGCAAAGCGTGACATGGTGCTTAGTTGAAAACAAGCAGAAATGTCGAGGAAAGAAGGTCAGGCAAATATGAACAAAAAAGATGCTGCTAAAATTTTAAATGAAATTAAAGAAAGCTATTGCACATCAGATGATGAAGAAGACAAACAAGCCCTAGAAGTAGCAATAAGATGTCTGAAAGGGCAAAAGAGCAAAGCTAAAGGTGGCAGCGCAGCAAAGAAAAAAGGGGCAAATGGTGAAAGAGAATGGTCAGCTAAATGTAAAGAACAAGGATATAACACAAGACGAGGGCAGCAATTTTGTGGGCTAAATGGTAATGCTGATGTGGTTGGACTACCTTATATACATTCAGAGGTTAAGAGAGTTGAAAATCTTAATTTATATGATGCTATGGCACAATCTATTAGGGACAAGAAAGAAAATGAAATCCCTATAGTAGCACATAGAAAAAATAACTGTGAATGGCTTGTAAGCATGAGAGCAGAGGACTGGTTTAAATTATATAAATCATGGGAGAGTGAAAGAAAATGAACAAATATGAACAACTTACAACAGATTTAAAAGAAGCTTATACAGAAGCTTTAAAAGCCAAAACAAATGATGATGAGGGAACAGCTAATTTAGACAAAACGTTCTTAAAATTAAAAGGCTGGAGAGAAAATCAAGTATTAGAAGCAATTAAAAACGCTGGGCTTTATTGCAGGAGAAGAACTGAATGGATTGGAACAGGTTATATGATAGATACAGGTGGAGGGCAAGGGAACAATAATACCAGAGTAAGAGATAAATTCCTTAAAATTTTAGAATCTAAAGGATATGATGTTATATCATTTGACCAAATGGATTAAGGAAGGTGTGAGAAATGAATTTTCAAACAGCTACGACTAATGTTAATAACATTCTTAATAAGCTAAATTTTATAGAGCGTGGAGCAATAGAAAGCTATATAAAGCAACAAACAATTATAACAATAGGAAAGGCACAAGAAAGACTAGACGAAGTAGCAGAAGAAAAAGAAAAAAATCTTATGGAGTTAAATAGTACAACATGGGATAAGCTTTCAGAATCATTAAGCATATCTCTTATGGAACATCATATTTCTAAAGAACGTATTAATAAGATTTACTTAAGAATGTCAGAACTATTGAAACGTGAAGCAGTAAAAGGACTAGATATAGAAAAATTAAACCCTGTATTAAACGGTGTAAAAGTTATAAAACAAAACGACTTTGATACACTACTTGAAATGGCTATAGAAAGCTCATGCAGAGATTGTACAAAAGGGCATAAACATTAATGTTTATCAATTATTAAAGCTTCATGATGTGCCTAAACCTACAGGAGATAAGTTTAAATGTAAATACGCTTATAGAAGGTGAACACATGGAAACATTTTTAGAAATATTAAGCATTATAATATATATTTTATGTTTACCACTACTTTTTATTTTATTAGTTTATATCAGAATAAATGAGTTATTGAAA
>Ga0307913_10024_pt1 | contig 11504 bp, 10 predicted proteins | sample GoafecXyGen9Rep1_FD_203704 | JGI IMG/M metagenome (GOLD analysis project Ga0307913, IMG submission 203704) | Metatranscriptome of enriched fungal communities from goat fecal pellet, Isla Vista, California, United States - Xylan, Gen9, Rep 1... ...
CGGATCGATAAACCTTGAAAGCAGATATGAATGCGCCGCATGAAGCTGTACCCCATCAACGCCAGCTGCCTGCAGCCTTTTTGCTGCGGCAATGAAACACTGCTCGATATGGTGGATTTCCTCTATAGTCAGCGCGCGCGCCTCCCGGCCCTTCTTCAATGGCCGGGCGACCACATCGACAAGATCGTCATTATCGATAGCGCGCGGCCCTGCATGTGAAAGCTGCGGAATAAAACGTGCCCCTTCCGCCTGTACGATGGCAGCTGCACGGTGGAACTGCTCCGCAAAACAATCCGCATAGATATTGACCTGCTCAGGATTCGCCCGGCCGAGTGCATCTACACAGCAGTGTCCCGTAATGATTGTACCGACACCATTTTTTGCCAACTGCTCATACATCTCATATTCAGCTTCGGTCATATAGCCCTCCCGACTTGGCAAGAAACTATGGACAGCTGACCGCAGCACGCGGTTCTTGAGTTTGATATGCGAAAGCTCTAATGGAGTTTCGATTCTATTGCTCATACACTACCTCCTGTAAGCGTTCTATAATACACACGTTATTTTCATAACTTTATCACAAATATAAAAAAGAGTGTTGGATGACTAGCACCCAACACCGGATTTCATGGAAAAGTTATTGATCGACACGGCAAATATCCGCCCCCAGGCCAACGAGCTTGTCGACAAGATTGTCGTAGCCGCGGTCGATATGATGGATATAGCCTACTTGCGTTTCGCCCTCAGCGACAAGGCCTGCCAATACCATAGCTGCACCAGCACGCAAATCCGTCGCCTTGACCTGGCAGCCCATGAGCGTCTCAACCCCCTCGACAACCGAGGTACGTCCATCAATCTTGATGTTCGAACCCATGCGCTTGAGCTCGTCGACATGCATGAAACGGTTCTCAAAGACTGTCTCGGTCACAAGACCAGTTCCCTCGGAAACTGCGAGCATCGCCATGAACTGCGCCTGCATATCTGTCGGGAAGCCCGGATACGGCATCGTCTTGATGTCAACAGCCTTCGTACGCTTATCACAGATTACGCGGATGCCATTGACATCCTCCTCGATGGTCACACCAGCTTCCTTGAGCTTGGCAATGACCGGTTTCAGATGTTCGCTGATTGCATTCTCGATGTAAACATCGCCCTTAGTCATCGCAGCCGCCACCATGTAAGTACCCGCCTCGATGCGATCAGGGATAATCGTATAATCGCGCCCCATGAGTTTCGGCACACCATCGATTTTAATGACATTGGTGCCCGCCCCACGGATTTTTGCGCCCATCACATTGAGATAGTTTGCCAGATCGACAATCTCCGGCTCCTGCGCCGGATTCTCAAGGATTGTCTGTCCCTCAGCCATCGACGCTGCCATCAGAATGTTCTCAGTCGCTCCGACACTTGGGAAATCCAGATATATCTTAGCGCCCTTGAGCCCCTCGGGAGCCGTTGCTTCGATGAATCCATGACCAATCTTGATATCTGCCCCCAGTGCCTCAAACCCCTTGAGATGCAGGTCAATCGGACGCGTGCCGATGGCACAACCACCCGGCAGCGAAATCTTCGCCTGACCACAGCGAGCCAAAAGCGGTCCCATAATCAGGAACGAAGCACGCATTTTACGCACAAGATCATACGGCGCTTCACAGCTGCCGATTACCGTGCTGTCAACTTTGAGCTGATGCTTCGTCTTATCAAACTCAGCCTTGACCCCCAACTTCTTCAGTACCTCGGTAATGGTATGAACGTCTTCGAGCGCCGGTACTTCATCCAACAGGCTCGGGGCATCCTGACCAAGAAGCGTTGCCGCGATGATCGGCAGGACGGCATTCTTGGCGCCGCTGATTTTTACCCGGCCCTGTAGCCGGTTCCCCCCATGTATAATCAACTTTTCCATTAAGTTCGTTATCCTCCTATAGTTGTGCTTTCAGAAAGCATCAACACATAGTTTATCATCATATCATCCTTATGACAATAGTCTTCCCGTTAGTTTCTCGCAATCGTCAGTGTCGAATGAACGACATTATCGATAATATAATTCGTCACAAATTTCGTCTTGCCCACGCTTTCCTTCCCCTGGAGGCCGAGCAAATCGACTTTATGGCCCTTAGCCTGCATTTCCTGCAGTGCGCGGCGCTGCGCACTGGCCGCTACAGGTTTCTGTACCTGGCTCGGTGCAATGATGACCTCATTATTACGGCCTGTTTCCTGCAGGGACTTCAGCTTATCCTCTGTTGTCTGTTTGGAATCCTCCTCGCTGACAACATCAACCCCCGATTGCTGCAAGAGCATAAGTGCTGTCGCCGGCACGAGGCCGCCGCCACGAATATCAAGATTCATCGTTCCGCTCGGCTGCGATTCCGGCACAGTGAACGGAATAACAAGCGTTTCCTTGGCTTTGCGATATGGTTTGATTGTCGTCTTGAAGTTGACCGTCTCTCCCGGCTTCACGGTCTTCTTGTCTGGAATGGCCGAGATAAGCGACGCCGTCTTGCGATTGCTGTCAACATCGATATTGACCTGAACATCGATGATATCCGATTCTTTTTCTTTATTCTGGCTGATAACATTCATGGCCTGCATGAGTTCAGCCATGGCGATCTGGCCAACATCCGCAGCATTATAGAACATATTTTTGCGCTCTACCTTGCCGCTCGCAACAGCATCCGTGCGGATAGTAAATCCAACCTCTGCCGTACCTGCGCTTAGATCATCTGCCGTCTTGCTCAATGCCGCATAGGCAATGCCGCCGCTGAGCTGCGGCAGGAAATCTTCATCATAAGCGATGCGGGCATTGTAGTCCGCCGTGCGGCCCAAGGATTTATCAGTTACCTTGACCTTGATAGGGACCACCGTGGGGAATTTACCGAGCACGCCGGCAATTCCCGTAGCACGATCCTGATTGACACGGCCAATGATATTGCCGATGCTGGCAATCTTCATACCATTGCTCTGACCGCTGATCGTACCGACCACCTTTGCATCCGTCATGAAGTAATTGACATTGCCGCGATGCAAGAACGGATGTCCAAAGGCCAGGATTTTTTTGCCGTCCACAGCCGTCACCGTTCCCGTAGCCCCGACAGCAAAGTCACCATAAGCTACAGCTACACCGACAGCTGAGCCTGGAACCAACGATGCATTGTAGACCGTCTGCTGCGCCTCAGACACGGATGGAGCCCCCATCGGCAGGAACTCCATCGTTCCCTGCGGATCGATCTGCTTCTGCAAGAAATCCAGTCCAGCTTGATTGAAGCCCGAGAAATACATGACATCTTTCGGTTCAGCCTTGGCGGTATCAACGGCTTTTTCCGCTTCCGACGGCTTCTCCTCCGCTGCTGCGTCATCTTTTTCCGCGGCAGCCTTTTTATCAGCAGCAACGGCCTCTTTGGCGCGGGCCACAAGTTCATCGCCATAGACTGTATCCTTCGCACCGGCAGCCTCACGCTCCTTGCGTTTCTTTTCCTTATCAGCCTTGGCCTTAGCTGCATCTTCAGCAGCCTTCTTGATGTCGATGGTATGGATGCGCGTCTTGTTCTTGCGATCTGGCATCTTCCAGAGTGGCGTCATCTCATCGATAGGCGTGATGAAAAAGGTGTAGGGCGTCATCTCCTTGATGCCTGCTGCTACAGCTCCGATCAGATAACCATCGACATAGACAGGGCTGCCGCTCATCCCCTGCAGGATACCGCCCGTCTGCTCAACGACCGGCCCTGAAGCTTTCGCCATGATCATCGGCTGCGATCCCTTGCCATTGTCGACCAGGCCAATGATATCCACCTGAAAATCGCGCAGCTCGCCCGAACTGTCAATGACCGTATACGCTGTTCCCGTCATGCCTTCCCGGATTTGATCATGCGTCAGAATGGGGTCCATCGCCCAAGCCGGAATTGCCTGCGCTGACAAAAACAACGCTGCCAGCCCCGATACCAATAGCTTCTTTATATATGTACGCAAAACAGTCACCTCATTTTAATGCGTAAAAATCCATTGTTTTTCTATTATAGCATACAATACGCGGAAAGACAGTTGTGTCCATCATTTTTTCTGCAAGATCAGTGCACTACCGACCCGGCGCTCCTGTCCGTCAGATGGCGAATTCTGCACCTGCCCGCCAACCACCAAGTCACTCGAACCGCCACCATCGAGATTGATGGCATCACGCGCACCAAACTTCACGAGCAGCTGTGCCCACTCAGTCAGCGTCAGCCCATGGCTGTCTGCCTGGCGTCCATCGACGACACCAAACAGATAATTGCCATTCTTGAGCACTGCTACAGCACTGCGCGGTGCCCGGCCATAGCGGATATCCGAAGGGAATTGCTCAGCCGCTACCGTCACATTGACGCGCCCATTCTGCACAAGGCGTGGACCAGCGCCCATGATATCCACGGCCTTATTCCACTTTGCCCCTAAATCCTGCTCAATGACCGCGCGGTCACCGACGCGCACACCGGCAAAGGCATCCATGGCCTTGCCATGAACGGAAACGACATACCCATTAGACGGTATTACCGAATTCCCCGTCTGGATTTTCGTTACCCGGCCATTCTGCACAGTAAACTCTAAGCCGAACTCATTCGTGCGCGTGCGGCTGCCATACCATTTATTGTAAAGGATCAGATTGTCCGCGCCACGCTCAGCATCAACACCCGAAACACTCTGGGTCACATTTCCCAGCGTTACCCGGCCATCATAAGCAACAGTGCCGAATATCGAGCTGCCATCTGGCAGGAACCCGATAGCCGAGCGCGTAAAATACGTCGTACCAGCCATCATACCATCAATCTTGACCGTACCGATCATATCGCCATTCCCGGCGAAATATGTCGCATTCACTGCCGCCACGGCATTCTGTGCATCCGATATGCCGCTGGTCGACTGCAGTCCCGGCACGCGGCCACGCGCCAATACCGGCTTTACCGTATACAGATCTTTATCCGCCTCAACGAAATAAGCCGATACTTTACCTGCATCATCCCAGTAGATATAGCTGCGCTTAGCCAAGCCCGGTGCCGCCATTTCCGTATACAAACCATCAAAAGCCAGCGGCAGGATGTCACCCTCCTCCTCGGCACCACCTGTACGGCGTATATTCCCTGCCGGTTTGGACGAAGCTTTCGCCGTCTTCGGCAAGATGTCAACAAATACCCGGGCAGGATTGCCGAGCTTGTTCGCTTTATAGGTAAGGCCCGGCTTTAACCGCAAAGTAACCAGCATGTGCCCCTTGCTCAGCACATACTTCACCGACTCGATACGGCTGCTATGAAACGGCTTGCGCTTGAAGTCCTTCTCCGACACATTTGCCATATCGATGGTAATTTCTCGCCCATCAGCCGATGCCTTGACCTGATACGGCGTTTCCGACGAAAGATCAAATACCACGCGGTCATGCTCGCTACCACTATGATAGCGCACAGAAGTCAAGTCCGCTGCTGAAGCCAGCGCTGCCGTCTGCAGGGTAAATACCGAAGCCAGCAACGCCACTGTGATTTTCCGCCGTAAATGATTCATTGTAAATACCTTCCTCCCAATAGAAAAGCCTTCCTGTGAAGGGAAGGCTTTTCGTCCTATTCACGTTGTTTATTTTTTCTGTCCCTCAGCTGGCCCATTGACCTGCGGCGACAATTGACGATACATGAGATCCGCAAGACCAAGGCCACCAGAATCAGCCACCGTCTTCATCAACTCATTATCGCGCATGTCCATGAAAATTTTCTGACCGTTCGATTCCCCAAACAGCTTATTTTCCGGAACTGTTGCGCGCATCTGCTTGTACATCATCGACAAAAACATCGCTTCGAACCCTTTGCAAGCCTCTTTGAGTTCCTTGTCGCGCTTGGACATAGCCGCCTCATTGACGATATGATCCGCCTGTGCTGCCGTATCCGCCTTGCGCTGGACATCGCGGAGCATTTCCGCAAACTTGGCCGACTCAGCCGCCGTCTGCGCGGAATCATACGTCGTATTGTTCGGTGCCATAGACGAATTCATGCCCATGGCAGTCAAAGGAGCAATCTGCATGCTGTCTCCTCCTTCATACTATCATCCATCACATAATCTGCAGTTCCGCATGCAAGGCACCGGCTGCCTTGATGGCCTGCAGGATTGAAATCGTATCACGCGGCGTTGCCCCAACCGCATTGAGTGCGCCAACGATATCGCTGACGTTCGCCGTTGCCGGCAGTACGATTGTGCTGGCCTTATCTTCCTGCACATCCACATCCGTATTGCGCGTTACGATTGTCGTACCATAGCTGAACGGATCCGGCTGGTTCGCATTCTCATTCTTCTGTACTTTGATGGACAAACCGCCCTGCGTGATAGCAATTTCGTCTACCGATACATCACCGCCCATGACAATGGTGCCCGTACGCTCATTGACGACGACCTTCGCAATGTTATCCGGCATAACCGGCAGCTCCTCAATACTCGCTACAAAGCCCACAATATTATTGCGCATGTATGCAGGAATGCTGATGTCAATGCGTCCTGGATTGGCTGCTTGCGCTACATTGCCATACTGCGAATTAACGGCATTGGCAATGCGGGCAGCCGTCGTGAAATCCGGCTCACGCAACGACAACGAGATACGGCCAGAACCGCCGATCTCATCCTCAACGCTGCGCTCGACAATCGCACCATTCGGCGTCGTGCCAACCGTCGGAAAATTCTTGGTCGCCGTATTGCCGCCATTGCCGGCAGCAAAGCCGCCTGTCGACACCGGCCCCTGGGCAACGGCATAAACCGTGCCATTGCCAGCCCGCAGCGGCGTCTGCAGCAGCGTGCCGCCTTGAATGCTCTTCGCATCGCCAATGGACGAAGACGTAATATCTATCGTATCACCCTCACGGACAAACGGCGGCAGCGTGGCCGTTACGACAACCGCTGCCACATTCTTCGCCTTGAGCGTCGACTGATCGATTGCTACGCCAAAGCTTTTGAGCATATTGACAATCGATTGGATTGTCTCTGTCGACTTATTGCCATCGCCCGTCCCGTTAAGACCGACGACGAGACCATAACCCATAAGCTGGTTCGAGCGCACACCTTGAACCTTTGCAATATCCTTGATGCGGGTTGCCGCGCTTTCGGCTGCCGCCGTTCCCGGCATCAGAGTCAGCGTAAACACACCCGCCATCAGCAAAGCCAGTAATTTCTTCATACGTTTATATTTCCCCCATGTCACCCTTAGAACAGGAAGTTGAAAATCTGTGTCAGAATGCCCTGCCGCTGCTTAGCATTGAGCGGGCCTTTTCCGTCAAATTTCACCGTTGCATTGGCAATCTTCGTCGAAGGGATCGTATTGTTTGCCGTCACATCATCCTGACGGCAGACCCCGCGGAACGTGATCTTATGCTCGTCACGGTTCTGCCAGATGGACTGCGTGCCCTCGACAGTCATATTGCCATTCGGCTGCACATCGACGACCGTAACCGTGACATTGGCACGGGTCGTATTATTAGACGTCGACTGGCCATTTGCCTTGAAGGAATCTGAACCGCTGGCCGATGCGGCCTTCAAAAAGTCAAAAACACCTACACCAGCGGATAAATCCGTCTTGCCGCTCTTGCTGTTCGAATTGCCACGCGTAGCCGACAAGCTCGTCGTTTCGCTGATGACAATCGTCAAAATATCGCCGACGTTACGTGCCTTACGGTCGGCAAATACGTTGTAAGACGAATCTGACCACAGCGACTGGGCAGAAGCCACCGGCAGCGAAAGATTTGCCGCCAGCAGGCTTACCGCAAGCACTGCCGCCAGAGTCTTGTATCGTTTCCCCATTTTCTTCATAGGTCCACCTGCTTTCAACTCACGATTTCAACGGTTGTGGCATCGATTACCGTCCCGCGCAGGACTTTCCCCGATGCCACGTTGCGCACCCGGATTTTTGCGCCCAACCGGCCACGCTGCATGGCAATTCCATTAGCTGTAACCTCGATGCCATGATATTTCACGCGTATTGTCACGGGTGAGCCTACGTCCATCACAATTGGCTGCTGCAGCATTACCGACTCCACTGCAGTCCCCTCTTTGATCGTACGTGCAGCCACCCGGCCCTGCACCTCTTCTATCTTGGTCAGGTAGCGGCCAGCACCCCCAGCGACGCTGCGCTCCTCCAGCCGCAAATCCGCAGCAGCGATTGGCTTGTCAATGCGCAAATCATGGGCTGCTACGAGCACCTTGTCATAGACGCTGACGCGGTAGTAGCAGACCACACGGCGATAGAATTCCCCATTCAGGAACACACGCAAATGTACGGGATTCGTATTGCCATAACGAAGCTTCTGCGGCAGCTCCGCCTCACAGACAACTTCGCCAGCTGGCAGCTCCATCATCTGCGGAGCCCGTATAAGCTGCAATTCATGCCGCCGCGTTTCGCCAGTCTGTACCAGCGCATTCTCGATTTTCTGCTGAGCAAGCTCTGCAAATCTCTCGGCAGGAATCCGCTGCATCACCACCGGCCCGCCTTGCGCACTTGCCACAGAAGGCAGCGAAGCAAGCGCAAAGAGACAGAAGAAGCCACTCCATAACAAGCATAGAATGGCTAACGTGTTCTTCTTCATTTAAATCAGCGCTTGAGCCCGTTGGCAATCTCCAGCATGGAGTCGGAGGTGGTGACTGCCTTGGAATTGGATTCATAAGCACGCTGCGAGACAATCATGTTGACCATTTCCTCAACAATCTGCACGCTGCTCATCTCCAGCGTCCCCTGCGTCAACGTACCAGCGCCTTCCTCGCCGGGGTTGCCCTCGATTGCTTCACCCGAAGCCTCGGAGACGATGAACAGATTCTTGCCGATTGCCGTAAGACCGGACGGATTGACAAAGCGTGCCAATCGGATCTGGCCGACATTCGTCTGCTCACCGCCAGCAGGCGTGCAGGAAACCTGGCCATCGCCAGCAATAACGATCGAATCGCTCGGTGCCGTCTGGTCAATCGTGATATCATCCGCCAGCGGATAACCGTCAGTCGTTACCATACGACGCTGGGAATCGAGCTTGAACGAACCGTCACGCGTATAGCCAATCGTACCGTCCGGCAGCGTGATGCGGAAAAATCCTTCGCCCTGGATGCCGATATCCGTCGGATTATCTGTTGTCTGCAACGACCCCTGCGTAAAGACGCGGTTCGTCGCCGCCACACGCGTACCAAGACCGATCTGCATCCCCGTCGGATACTGCGAGTCTGCACCGCTCTGTGCTCCAGCATCACGGATTGTCTGATAGACGAGATCCTGAAATTCTGCGCGAACCTTCTTGCCGCCATAGGTGTTGACATTTGCGATGTTATGGGCGATGACGTCCATATTCGTCTGCTGCCCCTTCATGCCGGATGCAGCCGACCAAAGTGCTCTCATCATGGTATAAAAATCCTCCCTTGTCCCTTACAGATATAAAGGCGTATCTGTTTTCCTCTTTATGGTTTATCGGATAAAACCGTCATTTCCTTAAATCAAACCCGTCCAACCTCATTGACAGATTTATCCAGCAGCGTATCCTGCGTCGTTACCGCCTTGGACCCGGCTTCATAAATACGATAGTTATTGATGAGGTTGACCATCTCCGAAACAACATTCGTATTCGAATTCTCGAGCATACCCTGATAGATTTCGCCCGTTGCAGCCTGCGGCTGCGCTCCCTGCTGCGGATAGTAGAGATTGTCGCCCTGCTTGAGCACCGCACGGCGGTCTGGGCCAAAACTCGTGAGCTGCAGCTGTCCGACGCGCCGGCCGTCAGCCATGATTTCTCCCTTGGCACCAATCGTTACCTTGGCCGCATCACCAGGAATCGTTATCGGCTGATTGTTCGTGCCAAGCACAGCCTGCCCTCTGACTGTCTGCAGCTGTCCGCGCGACGAGCGGTAGAAATTACCATCACGCGTATAGCGGACGCCCTGTGGTGTCTGGATAGCAAAATAGCCATCCCCCGAAATCGCAACATCGAGCGGATTGCCCGTCGTCTGGAAGCCTCCCTGTGTATGGTCAGTCGCAATCTCATCGATGCGCGACCCCAGGCCGAGCACACCGACAGTAGGAATGCTTTCGCCCACACTGAACTGCTTGAACGACGTCACATTATTGAGATTCTTGCCATCATTGATACGCTTGATGAGCATCGGTTCAAACTCCCGGCTGATAGCATCATCACGCTTGAAGCCTGTCGTATTGGCGTTGGCCAGGTTATTCGCAATCGTATCCGTACGCTTGGTCTCGGTAATCATGCCAGCACCAGCCGTATAAAGTCCACGCCACATGTATCTTCACTCCCTTATCGCAAGCTTTTCTCCCAAGAAAAGCCACAGTCTCCTACATCTCTATTTCGCGAAAAAAAGCGAAACTCCTTTCCAGGGTTCCGCCTTTCAACAAATTTATTTGCCCGTCTTGAGATTCATGGCCTTGCCATCAAACTTCGAAAACGTGTCAAGTGCCTTACCGCAGCCAAGAGCCACACAGGAAAGCGCATCCTCTGCCAAGGCCGTCGGGATATACGTCTCACGGCGAATAAGCTCATCCAGACCATACAGCATAGCACCACCACCAGTCAGCACAATACCGCGATCCATGATGTCCGCAGACAATTCCGGCGGCGTATCCTCAAGCACCTTCTTGACGCAATCGACAATGCGCGTAACCGACTGATGCATGGCCTCAGCCGCCTGACGCGTATTGATTTCCACATTTTTCGGCAAGCCTGAAAGCATATCACGCCCACGAATGTCCATGATTTCATTGCGCGCATCTGAAAAAGCTGCGCCAACGCGGATCTTGATATCCTCTGCCGTGCGCTCACCGATCATGATATTGAACTCACGCTTGACATAGGCAATGATATCCTCATCAAACTTGTCACCAGCAATGCGCAGCGATGCGCTGTTGACAATGCCGCCGAGCGAGATAACCGCGATATCCGTCGTACCGCCACCGATATCGACCACCATCGATCCGCACGGCTCAACGATATCAAGACCTGCTCCCAACGCTGCTGCCAGCGGCTCTTCGATAAGCTGTGTATGACGGGCACCAGCCTGCTCTGCAGCCTCCTGCACAGCACGCTGCTCAACCATCGTAACACCTGACGGAATACAAATCATGATGCGCGGACGGAAAACAAAGCTGCGGCCGACCACCTTCTCAATGAAATGGCGCAACATGCTCTCCGTGATGTCATAGTCCGCAATGACACCTTCACGCAGTGGACGGATAGCCACAATATTGCCCGGCGTACGGCCAATCATCTGACGCGCCTCTTCACCAATAGCCAGCACGCGATTCGAATCGCGATCCACCGCAACAACCGACGGCTCACGCAGTACAATGCCCTTGCCCTTCACATAAACGAGTACGTTCGCCGTACCCAAGTCAATTCCAATATCCATCGACATGCCAAACATGTTATTCGCGATCCCCTTCCAATATCTATAGCCATATCAGCGTACGAATCTGATATCTATTATACAAACCACACTGAAAATTTTATGGAGCAATTTTCTTTTTC
>Ga0307913_10025_pt1 | contig 11488 bp, 8 predicted proteins | sample GoafecXyGen9Rep1_FD_203704 | JGI IMG/M metagenome (GOLD analysis project Ga0307913, IMG submission 203704) | Metatranscriptome of enriched fungal communities from goat fecal pellet, Isla Vista, California, United States - Xylan, Gen9, Rep 1... ...
CAGGATTTTTAATCATTTTACAAGCTTATAATATTTTTTCTTGCCCTTCTTCAAGATAGCCTCGCCATCTTTGAAGTCAGTCTCCGTCAGCACATAGTCAACATCAGCTACTTTGACATCGTTGAGAGCTACACCATTCTGCTGGATCAAACGGCGGCCCTCGCCCTTCGACGCAACGATCTTGCCGGCAGCCATGACATCCAGCAGTTTATCGCCGGCAGCCGCCTTGACCTCAGGAATGTTCGCACCGGCACCCGAGCCACCGAACATGGCCTCAGCTGCCGCTTTAGCCTCCGCGGCAGCCTGCTCGCCATGAACGATTTTCGTGACCTCATAGGCCAGGATCTTCTTGGCCTCATTGATAGCCGAATCCTGAAGTGCGCCGAGACGGCGAACCTCATCCATCGGCAGGAACGTGAGCAGGGCAAGGCAGTTCTCGACATCCGCATCATCGACGTTGCGCCAGTACTGGTAGAACTCATACGGGCTGGTCTTTTCTGCATCGAGCCAGAGCGCACCGCCAGCAGTCTTACCCATCTTCTTGCCGTCGCTCTTAGTAAGGAGCTTGTTCGTCAAGCCATAGACAGCGGTATTGTTCTTGCGGCGGTTGAGCTCGACACCAGCGATGATATTTGACCACTGGTCGTCACCGCCCATCTCGAGTTTGCAGCCATAGCGGCGGTTGAGCTCGAGGAAATCGTAGCCCTGCATGATCATATAGTTGAATTCCAGGAACGTAAGTCCCTTTTCCCAGCGCTGCTTATAGCAGTCAGCAGCCAGCATGCGATTGACCGTAAAGCAGGCACCGACTTCGCGCAGCAAATCGATGTAATTGAGCTTGCGCAGCCAGTCGCCATTATTAACCATGATGGCCTTGTCATCGCTGAAATCGATAAAGCGGGCAATCTGCTTCTTGAAGCACTCGCAGTTATGCTCAATGTCTTCATCGGTCAGCATCCGGCGCATATCCGTACGGCCTGACGGATCGCCGACCGTACCCGTACCACCACCGACAAGGCAGATGGGACGATGACCAGCCCGCTGCATATGAGCCATCGCCATCAGCGCGATGAAATGGCCCGCATGCAGGCTGTCCGCCGTCGGGTCGAAGCCGATATAGAACGTAACCTTCTCCTTATCAAAAAGCTCTCTGAGCTCCTCTTCGTTCGTGCATTGCGCGATGAAACCGCGTTCTTTCAAAGTATCAAATACATTAGCCAACAAACTCTCTCCTTTGGGACTTACTACAAATCATTACTGCAAATCAATTACGGCCCTTGGCTATGCCGCCACCCGGCTCAGGAGCGATTGCCTCGGGGGCAGACGGCGTATTCTTCTGGCCGGCAGGGGAATCTGTCCCCTTGCCCTGCTTGCCGCCATTTGACTTGTCATCCTTGGCGTTTTTCTCGTCCTTCTTCTTGCCATCGTCCTTTTTCTTGACTTCGGTCTTCTTATCATTTTCCAGCTCGCCGATGCTGTCATGCTTCGAAGCAACGGAGCCATCAAAATTCTTGGCCGGCGTCTGTGCCAAAGCTTTTTCCATAAAGGCTTTCCAAATCTTTGCTGGCAGCTGGCCGCCCATGACACCATTCATTGGCGTATTGTCATCGTTGCCAACCCAGACACCGCAGACGAGATCGGGCGTATAGCCAACAAACCAGGCATCGTGATAGTCACTCGTCGTACCAGTCTTGCCAGCAGCCGGACGGCCGATATTGGCCCGCGTACCGGTACCCTTCTTGATAACGCCCTCGAGCATATCCGTAAGCTCTACGGCACTGCTTTCGCTGACGACGCTGCGCTGTTTGGGTTCCGCCTGCTCAAGCACCTTGCCATTGCGGTCAAGCACTTTGATGACTACGACCGGATTGACATGAACGCCCTTATTGGCAAACGTGCAGTATGCACTCGTGAGCTCTAATGGCGTCACACCTTTGGTCAGGCCGCCCAAAGCGGTCGACAACGTGCGGTCATTCTGAGGTCCGTCGAGCACAAATGTCGAGATGCCCATCTCCTGCGCATAATAAATCGGCTTATCGATGCCAATCTTCTGCGCAATCTTGACCGTCGGTACGTTCATCGAATAGCGAGCCACATCGCTTAGCTTGACTTTGCCGCTGAAGTTGCCACTATCGTTCTGCGGCCGCCAGCCATTGATATTGATGGGACTGTCGTCGATGATGGTATTTGGCGTGAATTTATTTTCCAGCGCCGCCACAAAGACAAACGGCTTGAAGGCCGATCCTGGCTGGCGTACGGCCATCGTTGCGCGGTTGAACTGATCGGTACCGCGGCCGCCGACCATCGCCTTGACATAGCCATTATGCGGATCGATGGCAACCAATGCCCCCTGCGGCTGCTGGATCTTATTGCCATCCACCTTGACATTCGGCAGCTGCTTCATAGCGGTTTCCGCTGCACGCTGTGCGTCCATATCGATGGTCGTATAGATCTTGAGCCCCTCTTTATAGACAGCATCTGCGCCATACTTATCGATGAGCAGCTGCGTCACATAATCGATAAAGTAGGAAGCTTCCGTATTGCTTTCCTTCTTGACCGGCTTCACGATCTGCAATTTCTCGGGCTTGGTCTTAGCCGCCAGGCTGCTGTTGATATAGCCGTATTTTGCCATCTGGTCAAGGACTGTGCCCTTGCGCTCCTGTGCGGCATCGAGATTGTTGAGCGGCGAGTAATAGTTCGGGCTCTTCGGGATACCGGCAAGCATGGCACATTCATTGAGCGTCAGATCCTCGACGTTCTTGCCGAAGTAAGTCTGCGCTGCTGCCTGTACGCCATAAGCACCCTGTCCAAAATAGATCTGGTTCATATACATCTCGAGGATTTCCTGCTTTGTATACTGCCGCTCGAGCTGCAGGGCCAGGAAAACCTCCTGTATCTTACGCGTCAGCGTGCGTTCCTGCGTCAGATACGCATTCTTTGCCAGCTGCTGCGTGATGGTCGAGCCGCCTTCCGAGACGCCACGGCCACGGATATTGGCATAGAGCGCACGCAGGATACCGCGCGGATCGACACCACTGTGTTCGTAGAAGCGGTTATCTTCGACGGCCACGAAAGCATTCTGCAAGTCTTTCGGAACCTGCTGGATCTTGACTGGCCGGCGGTTTTCAGCCGCATGGACATTGGCAATCTCATTGCCATTGATATCGTAAATCTGCGAAGACGCCGGCGGCAGGATATCGTTTGCCAGATCGGGCTTCGTATTCATGCTGGCAGTCAGAAAACCACAGCCAATGCCCGTGACCATGACCAGGATGACCAGGCCAAAGCCGAGGATGACTTTTTTGACGTTGCTGCTGCCACTTTTTGCGGGACGTTTTTGACGGCTCGTATTCGTATTTGAACGTTTCTCCATGAGCTGCCTCCTTAAATTTATACTTTTTCATTTTATCACAAATCGAATGTATCGTCTATGAAATGAACAGCTCAAATCGTTGTTTTCTGCTTATTTGAGGTCTACGATGGTAGCACCGGTTCCGCCCTCATTGATATCAGCAAATTGGAATTTGGCCACATTGCGGTGATGTTTGAAATATTCATGAACGCCCTTGCGGAGTGCACCCGTTCCCTTGCCATGAATGACAAGCACCTGCGTGAGCCCCGCGATAACGGCATCATCGATGAACTTGCCGAGCACGACTTCTGCCTCATCGACCATCATGCCGCGGATATCGATATCGCGGCCGATGTTCTGCGTCTTCTGCAGGAATGAGCCCGATTGCGTCGTGCGCTTCCTGCCGGTTGCCACCGGAGCCTTCTCCTTTTCCGCATGGGAAAGGAACGTACAGCCCGAGGCCTTGACCTTGGTCCGCAGGCCGCCGAGCTGCACTGTGAGCTCCTTGCCCTGCACTTCAAGGACCGTCCCCTTCTGGTCCAGCTTTTTGACATAGATGACATCGCCCGGCACCAGCGTCTTGACATCAATCTTCTTGCCGACGCCTTTCTGCGCCATGATGCCCGGCCTTGCACGGTCAGAAGCCTCATTGATCTTGGCCCGCGCTTCCTGGATGGCCTGCTGGCGCGCCCGGATGCCCTGGTCATCAAACTGCTCCTTGAGATCCTTTATGACTTCCTCGGACTCACGCCGCGTCTGGCGGATCATCGCGGCACTCTTCTCCTTGGCCTTGCGGATGATATCGCCCTTCTTCTTCGCGAGCTCCGCCTTCGCATCCTCAAGTTTGCGCTCGAGCTGCGTGACCCGCTGCTGGCGCTCGCGGATGTCGGCGTTCATCTGCTCATACATCATCTTTTCATTCTCAAGCTGGTTGATGACATGCTCAAACTGGGCATGGTCAGCCTTGACCAGCTGCTTAGCCCGCAGGATAAGCGAGTCAGAAAGACCGAGCCGCTGGCTGATGGCAAAGGCATTGCTCGCACCCGGAATGCCGATGAGCAAGCGATAGGTCGGCCGCAGGGTCTCGACGTCAAATTCCACGCAGGCATTTTCGATGCCCTCGCGCGTATAAGCAAACGTCTTGAGCTCCGAATAATGCGTCGTTGCCACAGTCGTTGCCCGCACATCGAGCAGACGCTCGAGGATGGACATCGCAAGTGCCGCACCTTCCTCAGGATCGGTGCCCGCCCCAAGCTCATCGAGCAGCAGCAGATCGTCGCTTTCAACCTTGTCGAGAATACGCACGATATGAGTCATATGCGCCGAAAAAGTCGACAGGCTCTGCTCGATGCTCTGCTCATCGCCGATGTCGGCATAGACATTCTGATAGACCGCGATCTCCGAATCGGCAGCGACCGGCAGATAGCAGCCCGACTGAGCCATGAGTACCATAAGGCCCAGCGTTTTCATGCTGACCGTCTTACCACCGGTATTCGGGCCCGTTATGAGCAGCATGCGGTAGCCATCGCCCAGCGTGATGCTCGTCGGTACGACTTTGTCGCGCGGAATCAACGGGTGGCGCGCATTCTTGAGCACGGTCCGCCCTTCCGTATTGAGCAGTGGCCGTGTTGCCTCCATATCCCGGGCCAGCTTCGCCTTGGCAAATGCAAAGTCAATATCTGCCAGTATCATGCAATTGGCCGTGAGCGGTTCACTATCGCGGCTGATTTCCTGCGACAATTGCCGCAGGATACGCTGTACTTCCTGCTGCTCCGCCAGCGTCAGCTGCTTGACATCGTTATTGAGCTCCACCACCGCCATCGGCTCGATGAACAGCGTCGACCCACTCGCCGACTGGTCATGGATAAGACCAGGGAAATGCGCGCGGTATTCAGCCTTGACTGGCAGCACATAGCGCTCATCGCGCACTGTGACGATAGCATCCTGGAACATTTTCTGATATGCCGCATCGTGAAGGATACTGTTGATCTTATCCTTTATGCGCACCTGCGACGACTTAAGCTCGCGGCGGATGCGGCGCAGCTCGACGCTCGCATCTTCGCGCATGTTGCCATGCTCATCGATCGTGTTGCCAAGATTGCGCTCAAGCTGGCCAAGAATCTCCAGCGAACGCGCCCACTCCTTTAGCAGCGGCACCTCGGCTTCCAGATCGCGGAAGAAATATTTGACATTGCGCATGGCATAGAGCGTGCTCATGACCTCCTGCATTTCTGCAAGATCGAGCACAGCGCCCTTGCCCGCTTTCTTGAGCAGCGGGCGTATATCGCGGATGCCGCCCAGCGGTGGTGCGGTCATAGCATAGACCTGCACAGCCTCATCCGTTTCCTGCTGCCACTCGGCAATCTCAGCGATATCGGAACTTGGAAAGAGCAGCCGTGCCTTTTCCTTGCCCAGCGCTGACCCAGCCCGCTCTTCGAGCATCGCCGTGATTTTCTCATATTCTAATATCTTAAACGATTCATTTTCCATTGTTAAAGCACTCCTCGGAAAAAATGCCCCCGCGTGATATCTTCGCCTTCCTGCGCCTTTATCCAGGCCTGCTGTGCCTCATCGAGGTCAGCAGGCAGACGCATCGCCTGGCGGTAGGCCTTGACGATATGGCGGATCTCGTCAGCCGCCATCGCCCGGGCCTCAATGCGCATGCTGACGGATAGCGGCGCAAACTTCATCGCATGCGGCAGCATCGAAAGGCTCTTGCTGTTCAGAAGATGCATATGACAGTACTGATCCATCACGAGCGGGAACAGAGCCTCCTTGCGATCCTTGAGGGCATAATGCCCCTTGGTACAAGGCTGACTGCAGGCCCCCTTATCCACACCGCCAAGGAAGCTGCCCGTCACGCAGTACTCAGAAACCATGAGTTCCAAGCGTCCATGCACGATGCAGGTAAGCGGCAGCGGCGCATCTTTTGCCAGCGCCTGTACCTGCTTGAAACTGAGTTCCGGCGACAAAGTCGCCTCCGCAACGCCATATGCCTTGAGGAATGCCAGCATCGCTTTATTGTACGCAATCAGCGAATAATCGGCATGCACAGGCAAATCGGTCAGCCGCTTGACGAGCGCCGCAGCGCCGATATTATGCACATGCACGGCTGCCGGACGGCACGTTTGCTGCCAGGCCAGCAACAGCTTTTCTACTGCTTTCTGATGATTCTGCTTGATGATGCGTGGCAGATTGAAATCGATGCGGATGCCTGCCTCCTTGGCCAGCTGCCAGGCCGCCTCATAATCGGCCAAAGCGATTGTCCGATGCGCATAGGATTCGCCACCGAATAAAATACCATCGGCACCGCCTTCGATGGCGGCCTTCATCTTTTCCAACGTATCGACAGCGGCCATAAGCTGCGCTTTGGTCTCCGGCAGCGGGCGCGGCTCAGCAAGTGCAGCGAACTTGCGCGGCGGGAACGCAAACTCTGCCAGCCGCAGCGCATCGAGCTGCTCGACAGCCTGGCGGCGTGCCTCATTGATTTCGCTCATCGGTACCATGACATCGCCTTCGATGCTGACACTAAGATCCGATAGCGCATAGACCGATGTGCCGAGGCGCTCGACCTGCTTGCGCACGACCTCTTCTGACAGCGGCCGCTTGCGCGCCGGTTCGCCGATAAAGGCCGTAGCCGCGCTGGCGATATGCCCCTTGCCGTCATCAAGCTCAATTGTCAGCGGTTTGCCGATGGCAGCTGTTACACGAACCGAAATCGGGATGCGGCACACGGGGGCCCCAGCCGTATACATCGCCTTGCCCTTTTCCATCAACGCAGCATCGTAGACCTTGAACACGCGGTCATGATCGCGCACGGCCGACGGGATGGCAAAGGCGACCGTATCCCCGGCCTGCCCAAAGGCAATGCTATTGCCCTTGGCATCTGTAAGTTCGTGAATCGTAGCCGTTACCCGGCCGCCGACCTTGACCCAGAAATCGACCTGATCGCCCAGTGCCAGCCGGCCGCTGAGCTTGACCGTCACCACGCGTCTGTCCCAGTCATATGCCGTTACGCGGCCAATCAGCAAGCCGCGGTTATTGGGACGGCGGTCGCTCATCATGTTTTTGCCCGGCCGGTCCAAAAGGTATGCCGTCGTAAAGTCACGGTTGAAAATCTGGGCGAGATTATCACGCGCCTCATCTGCGACCTTATACCCCGCACCAGCATAATACGTATCGATGGCCTGCCGGTATGTGCCAACAACCGTCGCGACATACTCGGGACGCTTCATGCGGCCTTCGATCTTGAGCGAGGCGACACCGGCATCGATAAGCTCGGGAATGACGTCGATCGTATTGAGATCACGCGGCGAAAGCAGATAACTTCCAGCTTTGTCCCCCAGCACATCCTCGCCTTTTTCATCGACCAGCGTATACGGCAAGCGGCAAGGCTGGGCACAGCGGCCACGATTGCCGCTGCGGCCGCCGATCATGCTGCTCATCAGGCATTGTCCCGAATAGCAGACGCAAAGGGCCCCATGCATGAAGACCTCGATCTCCACCTCGCAGTTCGCACAGATATGGCGAATCTCCTTGAGCGAAAGCTCACGTGACAAAACGACACGCGTAAAGCCAAGCTCCTGCAGTGCCAGCACGCCTTCGAGGCTGTGCACCGTCATCTGCGTGCTCGCATGCAGTGGCAGCTCCGGCACGATTTCACGCGCCAGCTTGGCAACACCTAAATCCTGCACGAGGATGGCATCGGCGCCCGCAGCGGCCAAAAACCGCAGGTAATCCTTGATGGCCGGCAGCTCTTCATCGCTCACGATCGTGTTTACCGTCACGTTTATGCGCACACCCCGTAAGTGTGCAAAACGGATGGCCTCGCGCAGGCCATCCTCATCGAAATTATTCGCATAAGCGCGGGCACCAAACATGCTGCCCGCAAGGTATACGGCATTTGCCCCGCTTTCCACAGCAGCTGTGAGCGCTTCACGGCTGCCAGCAGGTGCCAGTAATTCTACCAAATCCATTTCCTCCCATATCATTTGGCCGATGGCATATCCTCATGTGCCGCCGGCGCTTCTTCTTCTGTGCCCGCTGCCTGTTCAGCCTGCAGCTGCTGCACCTCCTGGAATAACTCCATCTGCTCAGCATCGAGCCCTGCCGCTGCTTCTTCTGTTGTCGGCAGCGCTGGCAAATCGTCGAGCGTATTGATGCCGAAGCAGCGTAAAAACGTCTCTGTCGTACCGTAGAGAATCGGCCGCCCAAGCACATTCTTGCGCCCCACTTCTGCGATAAGCTCTAGCTCTAGCAGCTTTTGCAGCGCCCTTTCTACGCGCACCCCGCGGATCTGTTCGATTTCCGCCTTGGTGATTGGCTGCTTAAACGCCACAATCGAGAGCGTCTCCATCGTCGGCGCAGAAATCTTGCGATCCACCACCTGGCTCAGACGCTCGACGATGGCAAAGGCCTCCGGCCGCGTAGCCAGCTGATACCCGCCTGCCACCTGCCGGACCGTCAAACCGCTCTGGCGGCGGTCCAAATCGCGTTTGAGTTCAGTCACGAGGTTCTGCGTACCGAGCACATCGAGCTGCAGGATACGCGCAAGTTCCGCCGCCGTTATGGGATTGCCCGCGGCAAAGAGCACAGCCTCCAATAGACCAAGCTGTGAGATTTCAATCCGTTCTGCCGTCTCAGGCATGTTGTTCTTCCTCCCGGATACAAATATAGATTTCTGCAAACGCCCGCTGCTGCTTCACCGTCACGGTCTTGAGCTTCATGAGCTCCAGCAGTGCGAGGAACGTCACGATCAGCTCGCTGCGCGTGCCCGTCTCGAATGCCTCCGAAAAGAGCAGCCGGCCACGGCTGCGCGATAGCAGCGACAAGATGTCTGCCATCTTATCCTTGATGCTGAAGGCTTCCGGCGTGACGAGTGCCTTTGGGATGGAAAGCTCCTCCTTGACCGATAGTACCGTATGAAACGCCTCCACCAGCATTTTGAGTGACAGATTCCCCGGCGGCAGATGATGCACCGGCAAATCCATCGGCTCCCGGCTGACAAACCGCTCCTGGATGCCAGCCATGTCACCGAGCACCGTGCTGACCTGCTTGAACTTACGGTACTCCAAGATGCGCTGCACGAGCTCGAAGCGCGGATCTTCTTCGGCTTCATCCGCTGGCTTCTCGGGTTTCGGCAACATCATCCGCGATTTGATCTGCAGGAGCGTTGCGGCCATGACGAGAAACGAGCTGGCGATTTCCATGTTAAATTCCCGAAAGCGGTCCAAATACGCCAGGTATTGACGCGTAAGCTCCGCAATCGGGATGTCATAGATGTCAATCTTGTTTTTCTCGATAAGATGCATAAGAAGGTCCATCGGACCTTCAAACGCATCGATCTTTATCTTGTAATCTTCCATAGCCAGCCGCTGCCCTTAGAAAAGGATGCCCAGCAACGTACGGAAAACTTCGAGCACCGCCCCGCGCATCGGAATCAGGATCATGCTGAGGACCGGCGTCATCAGGAGCAAAATCAAAATCAGGAAGCTGTAGCGCTCAAGGCTGGCGAACTGATAAGCAAGATCGCGCGGCAGAAGCTGCTTGAGCACATGCGAGCCGTCAAGCGGCGGCAGCGGCAGCAAATTGAAAATCGCAAAGCCGATATTGTACTCGACAATCAGCATGAATACCCAGTAGATGCCCTCGGTTATATAGACACCGACACGGCTCAGGAGCACCAAGGCCACCAGCGCCAGAAAAGCCATCAAGAGATTTGCTCCGGGGCCAGCCAGCGAGACCAGGATATCGTCACGGCGCGGCTGCTTGAAGTTGTGCGGATTGATCATGACCGGCTTTGCCCAGCCGAAATGCACCAGGAAAAGTGCCAGCATGCCGAGCGGATCGATATGCGCCTTAGGATTCAGCGTCAGCCGCCCCATCATGCGCGGCGTGAAATCGCCAAGCCAGACGGCCACCTGTGCATGTGCATATTCGTGGATGACCATCGCGATAATAAGTCCCGGCAGACCAGCTACGATCTGCAACAGGTTGAAATCAAACATTGTCTACCTCCCTAGCAAGGTTATCTTATTTATTCCCGTTTCTCTGCCGCTCCAGCATCAGGATCGATGATACGGATTTAGCATCGTAAATGCGGCCATCGAGCACCATCGCAACTGCCTCATCAAGCGGCAGCCTTACCACATTGATGAACTCATCCGCATCGGGATGCTGCGGGCCTGGCGTCAGCCCCTCGGCCTTATACATATGGATGTACTCATTCGAAAAACCAACCGTCGTCGCAATCGTCGTAAGCTTTTCCATATGCTCAGCCTCATAGCCTGTTTCCTCGGAGAGCTCACGCTGCGCACAATAAAGCGGATCTTCATCGGGGGCGTCAAGCTTGCCCGCAGGAACTTCCAGCGTTATGCGCCCAATCGGATAGCGGTATTGCTTGACCAGGATGATATCGCCGTTAGGAAAAACCGGAATGACTGACGACGCGCCCGGATGCTCGATGAACTCGCGTGTAGCCTGATTGCCATTCGGCAATTCCACAGTGTCCCGTCTGACATGCAGCAGCGTGCCGTCAAAAATCGCCTCGCCGTGCAGTTTCTTTTCTACTAACTCTTCGTCCATCGTTACTCCTCCTCAAAGCTTCATATCTATTTATTTTACTATCTGTTCGCTTTTATTTCAAGTTTCCGCGCTTAGCGGAACACGGTCCAGAGAACGAGCACAACAGCCAGCAAGCACTTGCCGCCCACAGCGATGAGGGCCACACCATTCCATGAGGAAGCACCTTCGACATATTGCGACATGCAGGCCGCGACCTCATCGGGCTCTTTGGCACGCATGAGCTTGCGCATGCGCACGAAATCCACGAGCGAATCGATCAAGAGCGCTGCCGCCACCAGATAGAACGCCACGAGCTGCCACGGACGCAGCTCGGCATACTGATAGGTCAGCACGAATCCCATGATATCGATGAGCAGGAGCACGACAGACATCACCAAGAACGTCTTGCCGATGCTTTGCGCCGACATGAACTTGCCCATCGATTCCATCTCGTCTTTCAAAATCTGGCGTTCTTCGTCATCAGCCATAGAACCTGTATGCGCCATCATGGTCTGGAACGCATAACCACTGACCAGCAGCCAGAAAATCGCATAACATTGAATACCCAGCATC
>Ga0307913_10026_pt1 | contig 11345 bp, 2 predicted proteins | sample GoafecXyGen9Rep1_FD_203704 | JGI IMG/M metagenome (GOLD analysis project Ga0307913, IMG submission 203704) | Metatranscriptome of enriched fungal communities from goat fecal pellet, Isla Vista, California, United States - Xylan, Gen9, Rep 1... ...
CTGCTTTTTGGCCATTATTCATGATTACAATGGAATATCTTTATAATACTCCGTTTTTCTATCTATTGCGTATCCGTTTCAGCCCAGCTTATTTTTCGAATACATGCCATGGCCGTGCGCCTGCTGTTTTGCGGCCTGCTTAGCTGCCGTGATGGCCGATGCCTTCTTCTGCAGCTCCTTGTGCACTTCCTCCTGGCAGCTCTGGCAGATCTTGCCCGTAATGATAGGCGCACCACACTTCTCGCACGGATAGCTCATCTTGACACCGATCTGCTCGAAGCGGCCCTCGCGGATCATCTTCTTGATCATACCCTCCGGTGCACCTGTCGCCTCAACGATTTCCGGAATCTTAGAGCCCGGATTATCACGGACGTAATTGACGACCTCCGCCTCTTTTGCCTTGATCTTATCATAGCAGTCCAGGCATACACGTGTCCCATTATCTGCAAACAACTTGCCGCACATCGGGCAATTCTTGATTTTCCCTGCCATTTTCTGTCACTCCTATCACTATATCCCTATTGGCAATTTCGCTGCACCTATTAAATAATTCGGCAGGCAAGGTGTTTTTTCCTGCCTGCCGCTTCATTATTTCATCTTTACCAGATCTTGCCGAGCATAAACCAGACACGCCCCTTAGCCTTGGCAGCCTCCGAAAGATTTGGATCGCTGCCGATGCGGCGCGCATAATCAAGACGTGCAAACCAATCGTTGGGCTTCGTATAGGCCAGCCCTACCCCCCAGCCTTTGAGTGTCATACCACTCGACTTCGTGCCAACAGGCGTCTCACCGCTCTTTTGATAAGTAACATGCCCCATATCAAAATAAGTACTAAGCACCAAACCCGGTACATCGGTATAGAACCGCGTCTCTACCGTGCCCATGATGCCGACATCTCCTGAGCCTTCACCCTGCGGATACGCACGCACACCATTGGCACCGCCAAGGTACATTTCCTCCGAACCATCCAGATTACGGCTTGCAAGCTGGCCGCTGGCCTTGACGAGCACATCTGCCCGATGGCCCAGCGACTTGACTGCCGTAGCTTTCGCCTCGAGCTTTGTATAGCGGCCTGCGGTATTAGCCCCTTTATCCAGCAGACGTGAATATTCCGAGTCCATACCCACAGTACCAGTCACTACCTTGGCATCATAGTTGACCGCATAGCCATCACCACGAACAAATCCGTCGACACCAGCACGGATACTATGAGAATGTTTCTTGCCCTTCTGGCTGAATTTGTCTATATTGTCTTCCAGCTGACGATAATCATAACCATACGACACATTGAGGCCGCTATCCGTATAATGATAGATTGGCCGGCTGCCAAACAGGCTGACCGTATTGGCTACGCCATTAGCCCCCAAATTACTGAGTGCTCCGCCAACCGTGTAATCCATGCGGCTGTAGCCAAAACCAAGCGTCGTACCACCATGGCCTACCAACATCTCATAGTTGGCATAGTAGTTATGCAGACCACCATTGGATATCAGTGTACCAGCAGACAATTTGCCGCCATTGCCACCAACGTCATAGATATTATGCTGCAGGCCATAGCGGTAACGGCCCGTATTCTGGCTGCCATAGTTCTCAACATAAAGGATGGTGTTCTCGCCCTTGCTCTTCTCCAAACGCACCGTCAAATCACTTGTACCGAGCTCCTTGCCAGGGCTCAACACACCAACAGCCCGGGTGCCGCTGATATCCGACAGTGTATAAAGTGCCGTCTCCAGACTCTTCGTACGGATGACTTCACCAGGTTTAAGTCCATTGACAAAGCCTTGTATGACCTTCTCCTTCATCCGGGTCTGATTGTCAAATTTTATTTCGCCGTAGCGCCCTGGAATAACCCGGATGATGATCATACCATCGGTACTCGTCTGCGGCGGCACATAGGCCGCCGCGGCCGGGTAACCATGCTGACGGCAGTAGCGCGTCAGCGAATTAAGCGTAACATTGAGCTGCGTCATCGTCTTGTTCTCGCCCATGCCATCCTGCAAGATGCGCGTGAGCTCGGCTTTATCGAGGTAGAGATCCGGTGCCTCAAGGCGAAAGTTCACAATCGTAAACTCCGTTTCAGGCGCACTGGTCTTTCCCTCAGGATTCAAATCCTCAACATTCGCTGCCGGTTTTGGCAGCTGCGCCGCGACATCTTCGCCAGGTTTAGTCAGTGACGATGCTGCCAGCGCTGTACCGCTCATAAAACTGAGCAAAGAAACGGCGGTTACTCCTGCTGTGATTCGTTTCTTCCACAGATTCTGCATTTCTTACTAGCCCTTCTTTCTCAACCCACCGATTGAATTTCCGCCTGCGCGTCTTTTTCCGGCGATTCCGTCGTCAACGGAACAATTTCCAGATTTACAATACTGCCATCACCATCGACCTCAATCTGAGCCACGTTGCCGGCATCGACGTTTTCCATATTTACTACGTCGTCACCTGTGATGCCAATACGTGCTAATTTATTCTTGCCACCAGCTTCTACACGGGCAATCGCCTCAAGACCGCTGCTACTAGTTTCACTGCCTGTGCCGCCGGCGTTTTCAACGCTGTTTGCACCAGCAGGTTTATTGCTCTGCGCGATATTTCCATTCTCATAGACATCGCCACTACCAATGGTCGTAACGCCCAGCACAGTTCCCTTCTTATCGCGATACTCAAGTGCTGCCTTGCCCGTACTACGGAATTCACCAGCTGCGGCCGGATCGAGTGCCGCCTGCTTGTAAGCCGTACGATCGGGGATAAAGCTGCTGTTCGGGTTGACCGTGTTATGGTACTCCCGCCCTGGGTCTGTCAGATTGACCGTAAAGGCCGTATCATTTCCAGCAGCCTGACTGAACGAATAATTCTGTCCCAGATTACCGGACGTATTTCCCTTATACCAGCCATAAACAGCATATTCACCCGGCGTCGCCGTGGTAACACCAGCACTCGGATGGAACGTAAACGTATCCGCCACACCATTATCTGCTGGAATTGCCCCGTTGACATGTCCCGCAAATGCTGGCATAACATCTCCAGCATTGACAACAGCAGGCTCAGCAACGACTTCAAGACCTTTGCGACGAATAACACCTTCACCTTGTACCTCATTCTCAGCCAACTGATAATTGCTATTTGCCAAGTTCAGCTTATAGTTTACCTTGTGACGGATGAGCTCATCCGAGTCTTCGCTGACACCAGCATTGGCATTATCATATTCCGCTAAAGCTGTAAGTCCGATATCATCGCCACGGACAATGCGTTCATGAATACCAACATTTGCGGCTGCATTTTTCACCGCAGTTGTACCATCATATTCCTTCTCAGCATTTGCCAGAGAATTCACCGCCAACATACGTGGCGTAATCGTGCCATTCTCACCACTGAGTTCAGCCATGCGTCCTGACGTCTCTACCACTTCACCTTTTTCCGGTGACTGCGCTGTCAGCTCATAATCACCATTCGTCCATCCCAGCTTGTACGTATAATGCTTCGTACCATCTGCGGCGTTCTTATCCTCATAAGCGGCATCGATTACCTTCACGGCTATTGAATCATTGCCTACAAGATTTGTCCTATCGACCACGATATTAGCAGCATTCTTATATTTATTGGTAACAGACGTTGTCCCATCATACTCCTTGACCGGACCAGATTTTACGGTTACCCCCACCGCTACCGGCGAGATTGTCCCCGTCCCCTTTAGGTCATGGTTCATGAGATAATAATTGCCTTTTCCTGAACCTTGAAGCTCGAAACCAGAATACATAACATCCTGTCCCGTTACCAGGCCCTGTGCATCACGCTTGACATGCGCCGATCGATACGTTCCATTGATTGGACCGCTAACCTGCACTGCACCTTGATCTGCCGCAACAACGCCAGTATCCTGCCCATTGCCCGTCAGTGTGAAGCGTCCAGCATCCATGTAAGCAGCATCAATATTTTTGCTGCCGTCATAAACCTTGTCAATTCCTGTACCCATTCCAGCCTGGAAATCTGCATATACCTTACGGCGAATGATATCACCGTCCGCCGTCAAGGTGCTATCCGCTAACTGGTAATTTCCATCAGCATCACCATTGATGGCAAAAGTATACGTAATCGTACGGCCATTGACAAAAGCTGCGTCTGGATCGACTGTTGCCTCAGCACTATCATAGGCACCCTGAATGGAAAGATTTACATTTCCAGCATCTGCTGCCAAAATGCCCCGATTAACCTTGACATTTCCTATTGAAGCATTCTTTGTACCATCATACACTTTCGCATCATGTGAATCTTTCAAGGAAACCTTGACAATACGCGGCGTAATGGTACCATCCATACCACTTAACGTTGCTGTCTTGCCACTCGTTTTTACCGACTGTCCAGCCGCAGGCTGAGCTGCCAGCTCATAGTCGCCATTATCCCAGTTCAGCTGGTATTCATAGCCTTTCGTACCATTTGCAGCATTCTTATCTGCATACTGCGCATCAAGAACACCTACATTGATTGTGTCATTGCCAACCAGCTTCGTACGATCCACATCGATATTTGCAGGCGTAGCATAAGTACCAGTAACAGCAGTCGTACCATCATATTCCTTGACCGGACCATTTTTCACTGCTACACCTACAGCAATCGGAGTAATGGTTCCCTTGCCTTTCAGCTTGCCAGTACCATCTTTCGTTGTGAGGTAATAGTTGCTGCTGCCAGTCCCCTGCAGATTGAAGTTACTGTACGTAACATCCTGCGTTGTCACTTTCCCCTGCGCCGTGCGCTTGACATGCTGCGACTGGTACGCGCCATTGATGGAATTCGCAAGCTGAACAATACTTTGCTCACTGGCTAAAACACCAGTATCCTGCCCATTCGCCTTCAACGCAAACCGCGACGCATCCTTGAGCGCAGCATCTACCGCATCCGTTCCATCATAAGCCTTACCGATTCCCATATCCTTACCGGCCTGGAAATCCACATATACTTTGCGGCGAACGATATCGCCATCTGCCACAAGCGAACTATTCGATAGCTGATAGTTGCCCTTCGTATCGTTGTTGATGGTAAAAGTATAGGTGATGCTCCGGCCATTGAGACGTGCTGCCCCCGGATCGATGGTCGCATCATCATCATCATAGGCCCCCGCGATAGACAGCGTAACATTACTATCGCCTGCCAGTATGCCATTAGCAACATTGACATTAGCTATCGATGCATCCTTTGTGCCATCGTAAATCTTGGCATCATATGCATTTTTGAGACTCAGCTGTATTGTCCGCGGCGTGATTGCCGTCACCGGCGGCTGCGAAGCATTTGTCGAGTTACGGGTCGCATTGACACCATTCTTGGTAATATCATAGGAATCAGCCAGTGCCTGCGTGAGATCGAAATTCCCCAATGCCTGCGGCGTAAGGCCGCTAAGCTTATAGGTAACACCCTGTCCACTGGTACTGACATCCTTACCACCATTATAGGTAGCATTCCCCGCCAATAGTTTATATGGTACGTTGATTGTCTGCTGCGTACCATTGATATTCTTCGTGACTTCCAGCTTATAATACGTTTCTGGATTCTCCACCAGATTCGTACCATCGTATACCTTGGTGATTGGGCCTGTCCACTTCTCCTGAATATCCCCCTGCACCAATGCCAACGGCTTGATCTTGCCCTTGGCCGCAGCCTCCTTGAAGTAGATGGTATCCGCCACCGTACCCCCGAGCGTATTGCCCGTATTATCAGCTGCAACGGTAGCATCGAGATCGAGTTCATAGTTACGTGCGGCCGTGCCAGAATTACGCTGGACGTAGTTGTCAAAAGCCGCCTTGACGCCAGTATACACTACACCCTTATTGCCAACAGCATTACCATTCACACGGTTGACATTTGCATCACCTTGCACGCCATTTTTAGCATTCCAAGTACCATACGTACCTGTAATCTGACCGATTGCCGTATTGTCGAGCGCATCCGATTCGTTATTGACAAAACCATGCAACGTCGGCGCTATCTTATTAGTCAGTACCGATGCTGTCGTATCATAATCCTTCTCTGCCTTAGCAAACGAAATCGTCAATTTCGCCTTATTGATAGTTCCCTTACCAGTCAGGGTACCATTGGCATAGTTTGCGCCTGCAGCCCCCTGCAGCTGATAATTCGACGTATCGCCACCTATGAGCTTCACATCATAAAGCACGTTGCGGTTGCCCGCATCGGCACTATCGTAACGCGCATTAATGGCACTCGTGTCAATCTTCGTGCCATCCGTGCCTAAAAGGCCGTCCTGTGCGATAATGTTTTGCACATTTTGCTTGACCGAAGTGCCGCCATCATACGTTTTGGTTATAACCGGCGTATTATTGAGCGATACATAGACCGCACGCGGCGTAATCGTCCCCTTGGTACCAGCTGTAAGCACACCATTCGCATAGGAAAGGGTCGTCCCCTTCGCCGTCGTGATATTGGTAAGCTGACTGGTGTCAAAATTTCCGAGATTATTGCCCAGCGTCAGCGTATACGTTACATTCTGTGATGCACTGCCGTTGCTATTAGGGCTCTGATACTGCGCCGACGTCGCCTTGATGCCCTGGAGCAGCACATCAACTCCAGGCGTATACTGTTTATCACCATCCATATCGACATAATGGTCGCCAATGAAGCTTTCCGCTGTAACAGCATTACCCTTACGGTCCTTATACGCCACATTTTCCGAACCATCATATTCCTTGGTAATCGTATTGAAATCGAAGCGGAAATTATTATTGGTAAGAGCCAGTGTCGTGATCTCGCCCTTGCCAGTACCAGTATTCGCAATTGTATAGTTATCCGCAAACGCACCTAGAGCTCCCACCAGATTGCTGTAGGAAACCGTAAGATTCTTGCCTACATCGGCATTCTTGCTGCGCCCCGTATACTTGCCTGTAATTTTCGTGACATCAAGGGTCACACCATCAGCAACCGTATTACCAAGCGTCGGCTTGATATGCGTGGCATCGCTGGCCACTGCATCTGTACCATCGTACACCTTCGTCGTATCGCCAAAGGCAACAGTCAAAGCCCGCTTATTGATGGTACCCGTACCCTTCAGCTGCGAATTCTGCAAAACCTGCTGACCGCTGTCCACGATTTTATAATTCGACGCATCCGATGTAGTGATAGCTGCCGTATACAAGATATCCTTGCCATTCTTGGCAGAAGCATACGCATCATGAGCGGTTACGCCATTTTTGTCCTTATACGCTGCCGTAGAAGCATTGGCATCAACCGACGCCAGTCCTGCACCACCATTCACCCCCGTGAACGTGATGACATCACCCCCCGACAGGACATTACCCTGCGCATCAACCAGTTTTGTCGTCGCATCATACGTCTTCGTCGAATTACTTGCCGCCTTATTGGCAATGCTGGCAATGACAGTCTTTGGCGTGATTTTGCCTGTAGCCTTCGTTGCAACTTGAAGTCCCGCCGTCGGCACAGTATAGTTACCCGAGCCATCATCAAAGATGGTCAACGTATAGTCTACATTCTGATTGGCACTGTTCTTGCTGTCCTTACTGGCAAATACACCGGCTACATTTCCCGTATGGTCAACCGCCTTGCCGCCAACCGTACCTTTCAGGACATCGCCTGTGCTGGCAACCGTCACCGTCTGCAGATAGTTTTCTGCCTTACTGAGCGTCGTCGTTCCATCGTACTCCTTGGTAATCGGCGCGAACGTATAGTTAAAAGTCCCCGCTGCCGCTGTAAGCGTCAATGGCGTAATCTCGCCATCTCCTTTTGCCGTTGTGTTGATGGTATAGTTAGCAGCATCGGTACCGGTCAAAGCCAGGCCACTATAGTCGACCCAGTTCTGCCCATTGGCATCACCTTTTACGTTTTTGCTATGATACTGCGCCTGATAACCCGACTGCAGCGAAACTGTATCACCGGAGATAATGCCGCCCAACGTACCAGTCCCGGCCGTCGACACATTTGTCGTACCATCATAAGTCTTGGTTACTTTCGTAAATGACGAGCTTAGATTCTTCGGCGAAATCGTACCATGAGCACCTGTATTTACACCTTTAAGGATGACATTTGCCGAACCTGTCGTATTGAGGTCATAGTTAGCAGCTGCAGTGCCATTGATGGTAACCGTATAATCTATCTTACGGTTGCCGGCATTCTTGTTATCATAGACGGCCGCCACCTGCATCGTCGCCCCATCGTTGCCCGTAAGCTGATTTTTCGCTGACGAGCCAGCTTGATAATCTACATAACCGCCATTGGCTGTGCCAAAGATAGCCGCATGGGAATCCTTGACTGCCGTTGTCTGATCATATGTTTTATCAATTGCATCGGTATTTGCAACTGTCACATTGATACTGCGCTTATTGATTTTTCCTGTGCCGCTGACGGTATAAGTATCCGTATTCGAAAGCGTCTTATTGTTCAGCTTATAGTCACTAAGCCATGTCGTATTGTTTCCAGCAGCTGCCGTAATCGAATAGCCAATCTGCGTAGCCGCATCAGCAAGGCCCGAAGTAGACGCACTGCTTGTGACATTTCCATTCTTATCCAGGAAGTTTGCCTTGCCATTGACAATACTGAAGTTGATACTGTCGCCAGTCACAACACCGGTATTTCCCGTACTAGTCGGATTAGCAACCAGTGTATAGCCCGAAGAATTAAAGGTACTCGTACCATCATAATCCTTGGAACCGTTAGCTATCGTGCCATTTCCATCCTTAACCTGGAAGGAATTTGCCAGTATCTCCCGCTGATTGATTGTGCCCGTAGCCTGCAACGAACCAGCGCCAGCTAAGCCGGTAGAGCCATCATAGATAATGTCATAGCCGGTAGAGCTTGCCGTATTTTCTACAACCAGCTGATAGTTTCCCTTGTCATTTCCCTTTAATGTGATATTCGTATAACTGATAGTCTTGTTGGTGCCAGCATGCTTATCATTATAGTTGATAGCAACACTTGACGTATCGATATCGGCATCTTCCTTCGTCGTGCCATCGGTCACAAAGTCATGATTCGTGCCCTTTGTCTTATCGATCGTTACATTGGTTGCAGCAGACGCCGCAGCAGCAGTTACCGTGGTATTCCCATCATAAGTCTTATCAAAACCAGTCGTCGTATTCAGTTTGATATAAATGGACCGTGGCGTAATTGCACCAGATCCCTGCACACCATTAAGGCTCGATGCAACCAGGTCATAGTTCCCCGCTGAAGTTCCCGTCAAAGTCGGAGTTCCGCCAAAGGTAATCGTCTTGTTCTTGCCTACATTTTTCGTATCATACGTAGCCGTAATGCCTGTTACTGAAACACTATCATCCGCCAACAAGCCATCAGCAGAAACACTGCTGCCACCAGCCGTCAATGCTGCCTCGAGTGCCTTCGTCGCATCCTTAGTGCCATCATATTCCTTATTGATATTTGCGGGCAGGCTGCTGGCATTGATTGTAACCGGTCGTTTCTTGATTATCGCATTACCGCCGACGATATTATAGCCATGCTGCCCCGAAGAAATCAGTGCCTGCGGCAGATTATTGCCATTGACATTGCGGATACCAGTAGTATTCAGCGTGATATCACTGCTCGTGGCATTGCTGGTAAGCGTAACATCCGATTTCGCCCCTGCCGCTTTCCCTGTGGAATCCGCCACCTTCAAAAATTGGGCATTATAAGTCGCTGAAATATCCTTGCCATTATTGACACCTGAAATACCACCAGCCAAATTAAGGCCAGTACTGGTTGCCATAGTATCGGTAGCATTAGCAAAATAATTATAATTGTAATCGGCTGTTGCGGTGCCTTTCAAGAACGCCGTGAGGATAGGCGTACCCATCCCCTCATAGATGCGCCAAATGTGATTCCCCACACCATCATTACTGATATCCCAGCCTGAATACGAAGCCTTTGCCGTCGCTTTGCCAGAGTCGCCTTCCTTATATGCCGTCACAATACCATTATTCAAATGATACGAATTTATTATTTGCAAAGAGCCCGTATTGGCATTACTGCCAGCCGCAGAAGAATTCGTATAAATATATTGTCCTGTTACATAGCCCTTGCCCTGATAATAAACACCACAAGTAGCCGTTCCCGTATTATAGGCATTATAAATATACGTATACTTACCAACAGCCCCCAGTTCTCCTACCAATCCAGCACTTTTCGCACTGGACTTCGTAACGTTGACCGTACTAGTATTATACGCAGTATTTATCGTTCCATCACTAAACTTACCAGCCAAACCACCTGCATATACAGGAGCTGTAATATTTCCTCCCTCAGTATAGACATTGGTAAAGCTGGAACCAGTCGCACTACCGGCAATACCGCCAGCATATGCAGCCTGCCCCGTAGTAGATATCGTAGGATTCTTGACGCCTACATTATATATCTTGGCACCACTTAAATTGCCAAACAGGCCAACATTGCCTGCCCCAGTGACCGTAAGGTTCTGCACCTCATAAAACATGCCATCAAAGCTGCCCTGATAAGCCGTACTCGCTCCAATAGGCGTATACGACTGTTTGTCCATATCTATATTGTCAGCCAACATAAAATTGGTAGTTGCTGCGGCTTTATTAGCATCCTGCAGATTTTTGACTGTGCGAATAAGCTTATAGTACTGGGGAGTAGTCGTACCGGTATAGCCTGTATTGGTATCATTATAGCCTGCACTAGTACCGTTGTCATTACCGACATGCGCATAGCCTGTAGCATTAAGCGTCACGTTGGTATTGGCAGTCGTGCCATTCGTGGTTACCTTAGCCGAATCCAAGAAACGGATATTCTTGCCCTCAACCTGCACAGCAGCAGCCTGAATCGAACCCAGATTGACCACATCGGCATTACGTGTTCCCGCCTGCAACACAGCAGCTGGATTTGTATCCATATTCGCCTTGGCATTTACAGCTGAAGCGACATCTTCCGTTGAAACATAAAGATTGCCAACGTTTACCTCTGCGCCCTTGCCAAAGATAACACCATTCGGATTGACGATATAGACATCCTTGCCGCCTGTTATCTTACCATCAATCTGTGAAGTTGCGGCTCCCGTAACAACATTGAGGTAATTATTCGTCTTAGCCCCACCATCAAATTTAACTTCATCGTTTGTGCCCACGGAAAAATCTTTCCAGGCGACTACATTATTAGTATTTTTACCATCAACTGTCGTTGTAATACCACCAACCGTATTAGCTGCAGCTTTGATATCATTCTTTGTTACGGTATTATAGGCAGAGCCGGCATCATGGATTGGCGCACCATAAGCAACGGGTACGACCCCAAACATACCCGTCATCAATGCCAAGCCGACCTGACCAGTCAATTTTTCCCTTTTGGATAGCCGCTTCATTTCCAATACCTCATTCCCTTGTTTTATC
>Ga0307913_10029_pt1 | contig 11102 bp, 8 predicted proteins | sample GoafecXyGen9Rep1_FD_203704 | JGI IMG/M metagenome (GOLD analysis project Ga0307913, IMG submission 203704) | Metatranscriptome of enriched fungal communities from goat fecal pellet, Isla Vista, California, United States - Xylan, Gen9, Rep 1... ...
AGACAAACGAAAGGGGAGAGTGCTATGCGCAAGTTGGTAATTTTGGGGACAGGTTTTGCAATGGCAACGAAGTGTTTCAACACGTGCTTCTATCTCGAAATGGAGGATGGAAGCCTTTTTCTGACGGATGCCGGTGGTGGCAATGGTATCCTGCGCCAGTTGGAGGTAACTGGTTTTGATTATCAGAAATGCCAGCATATGTTTGTGACGCATGGTCATACGGACCATGTACTGGGGGTCATCTGGGTGATCCGCAAGGTGGCAGACCTCATGAATAAGGGAAAATACCAAGGGAAATTCCACATCTATTGTCATGATGTAGTTCGGGACATGCTGCTGGCGATGACCAGGATGACACTTAAAAAGAAGGACTTTGCCCGTGTGGGTAGTGATATTCTGATCCATGAGGTTACGGATGGCGAATCTGTAGAGCTGCCGCAGTTCAAGCTCACGGCGTTTGACATTCTGTCGACGAAGGCCAAGCAGTTTGGCTATTGCCTGCAGTTTGAAGATGGGATGAAGTTTACCTGCCTGGGCGATGAACCGTACAATGAGCATGACCGTGACTATGCAGCGCAGGCGGACTGGCTGCTCGCGGAAGCCTTCTGCCAGTATAAAGATCGCGAGATATTCAAACCGTATGAGAAGAATCATAGTACGGTCAAAGAGGCAAGTGAGCTGGCAGAACTCTTAGGAGCCAAGAATCTTGTCCTCTATCATACCGAGGACAAGCATTTGGCGACGCGCAAGCAGGAATATGCAGCTGAGGCCAGAACGTATTATCATGGCAATGTCTTTGTGCCGGATGATTTGGATGTTATCGAACTGGACTGAAGACAAGAAAGGGAGTGTTCAGTGCGAACACTCCCCTTCTATTTAAGGAACATTTTCTCGAGCAGTTGGTTGAACGTAAGGATGGAATGGCTCAGCTGAGTCGTTTCTTCTTGATTGAGCTGCTGCATATGCTGGTTGAAAAGCTGCCGGACACGCTCATTCTGATCGTCAATGATTTTCTGGCCGGCCGGGGTGAGCGTGATGACGCTGCGGCGGCGGTCCTTGGGGTCCGGGTTTTTTTGTACCATACCGTTGCAGACAAGCTTGTCGATGACAGTGGTCATCTGTTGTTTGGAAATATTCAGTATGTGACTGATATCTGTAATGGATACGGACTCTTCTGTGAATAAGACCATCAAAGTACCGAATTGATTCAAGGGAATGGGCAGGTTTGTCTGACGGTAAAAATTATTGTGAATCAGAATCAACGTTTCGATGAATTTTTGTGAGACATTTGGCGTTGACAGATTGTTCATAGATACAGATTACTCCTTTTATTAGAGTGTGATTAAATATCAAGCATTTAATCCTGCATAAGCGGCATTATCTTGACTTTTATTTGAATATAATATACTATATATTTCATCAATAGTAAACATTTATTTACTATTTCAGCGCAGCATGAAGCTGATAGAAATGGGAATGGAATGTTATAAGGAGGTTTAACGATTGTTTTTGACGAAAAACAAAAAGACAAAGGCGCTGGTGATCGGCATTTCGCTGGCTATCTCCGCAAGCTTTGCCGTTGCTGGCTGCGGTTCTAACGGACAGCAGGCACAGCACCAAGGCGCCCAGGTCAAGGCCATGCAGGTCATCCAGCAGGACACGCCGTTGACCAGTGAGTTTGCCGGCCAGATTGTGGGTAAGGACGAGGTAAAAGTTCAGTCCAAAGTATCCGGCAATGTCGTCGAAAAGTATGTGACGGGTGGTCAGTTTGTACAGGCGGGCCAGCCGCTTTACAAAATCGATTCGCGCCAGTATGAATCGGCAGTTCTGCAGGCCCAGGCAAATCTTGCGCAGTCGGAAGCGACGCTGAGCAATGCGGAAACCGACCTCAACCGCTATCGCCAGCTGCTATCGTCGCAGGCGATTGCCGAGCAGACGGTTGCAACGCAGCAAGCACAGGTAAATTCCTACAGTGCGCAGGCTTCGGCGAATGCAGCACTGCTCCGCAAGGCGCAGCAGGATTTGGCTGATACGGTTATTTATGCGCCGATGAGCGGCCAGTTGTCGGTTGATGATGTGGCAGTAGGTACATTTGCTGCTGCGGGCAATACCAATCTGGTCACGATTGGTTCATCAAATCCGGTATTTGCGCAGTTTAGCATTTCGGAGTCAGATTATCTGAAATTCATGAACAATGCTGCGCTTCAGGGGGACAATGGGATGTCGCCAACCGTGTCGATTACCTTGTCGGATGGCACGGTTTATCCGATTGACGGTCAGATTGTCCAGTCGGACCGTGCACTTTCGAACAATACGGGTACGCTGACCGTCAAAGCTCTGTTTGACAACCCGGATGGGCTGCTGCTGCCGGGCATGTTTGCGCGTGTGCGCCTTTCGGGTGAGATCGTCCCGAATGCAATCCTCGTTCCCCAGCGTGCTGTACAGCAGCTTTTGGGCAAATCTTTCGTCATGGTAGTAGGTGAGGATGGCAAGTCCAAGGCGCAGGCGGTAACACTTGGTGACAAGGTCGGCAGCTATTACATCATCAAAGATGGCCTGTCAGCGGCTGATGTGGTGGTTGTTGAAGGCCTTTCGAATCTGCAGGAAGGTGTTGATCTGACGGTTACGATGGTGACTGCTGATGATATGGGCTTCTCGCTGACGTCCGATCCGACGCTGTTTGATTCGAATACGATTGCAGCTGCTGATTCGAAGAAGTAAGGAGGCAGCATCTTGTCAAAATTCTTTATACACCGGCCGATATTCGCTATCGTCATCTCGATTATCATCGTGATTGTTGGTGTGCTCGCGGCAGTGCAGCTGCCTATTGCGCAGTATCCGCAGATTTCTCCGCCGACGGTTTCGGTCAGCACGACCTATACTGGCGCGAATGCTGCGGTCGTCAATGAGACGGTCGCACAGGTTGTCGAGCAGCAGATCAACGGTACGCAGGGCATGGACTATATGTCCTCAAACTCCGATGATACAGGTCGTTACAGTCTTTCCGTTGTATTTGAGAATGGCACGGATGGCGATATGGATTCCGTCAAGGTACAGAACAATGCGGCAACGGCAACTGCGAGCCTGCCAACTGATGTACAGACGGTCGGCCTTACGACGCGAAAATCCTCGAACGATATGGCCTACATGCTGTCGCTTTATTCGCCGGATGGCACTTATGACCGTGCGTTCATGAAGAACTATGCAGACATCTATTTGCTGGATCAGCTTCAGCGAGTCCCAGGTGTCGGTAATGTCCAGATTTTCGGTGCAGATTATGCGATGCGTGTCTGGCTCAATCCGGATAAGCTTGCGGAGCTGGGCCTTACGGTAGCAGACGTGACGGAGGCTATCAAGGAGCAGAATGTACAGGCCCCGGCTGGTACTGTTGGTGCTATGCCTGTGGCCAATGGCCAGGAAAAGCAGTACACAGGTAAGATTTCCGGCCGTCTGGTAACACCGGAGGAGTTCGGCAATGTCATCCTGCGTTCTTCGGATGGACAGTTTGTCCATTTGAAGGATGTTGCCCGTATTGAGACGGGAGAGAAATCCAGTTCGATTATCTCGAAGTTCAATGGGTATCCGTCCGTTGGTTTCGGTATCAATCTGACGAGTGATGCCAATGCCATGCAGACGGTTGCCGGCGTTCGTGCAATCCTTGACAAGGCGAAGCCGAATCTGCCGCCAAATCTCAAGATGGCCCAGATTTTCGACTCGACGAATTATATCAATGCTTCCATCAAGGAAGTGCTTGAAACGTTCTTTGAGGCATTGGTTCTGGTTGTATTGGTCATTTTCCTGTTCTTGCAGAATTGGCGGGCAACGCTAATTCCTTTGCTGGCTGTGCCGGTATCCCTTATCGGTACGTTGGCAGCTTTCGTCGTGTTGGGCTTTTCTATCAACACCTTGACATTGTTTGCCATGGTGCTGGCTATCGGTCTTGTCGTCGATGATGCTATCGTCGTCATTGAGAATGTCGAGAAGCACATGGAAGAAGGCTTAGAGCCAATCGATGCAACGGAGCGGGCAATGGATGAGGTACAGGGACCGGTTGTTGCTATTGCCTTCGTACTGGCAGCTGTATTTGTGCCGGTTGCGTTCCTCGGCGGTATGACGGGTATCCTTTATCGCCAGTTTGCCTTGACGATTGCCGTGTCCATGGCTTTGTCGGCGTTTGTTGCACTTACGCTTACGCCGGCGCTCTGTGCTATGATCCTCAAGAAACATGAGGCCAAGGATGATGAAGGCAAGCTGGGCCAGTTCTTCCTGGCATTCAACCGTTGGTTCGAGCGTACGAAGCGTGGTTATATGGGTATCGTGGCGCAGTTCATCCGCCGTACGCGTCTGGCCTTCCTGTTCATGATTATCGTCTGCATCATTGCGGGAGCAGTCTTTAAGGTACTGCCATCGACTTTCGTACCGAATGAGGATCAGGGGTATCTCTTTGCTGCTGTCCAGTTGCCTGAGGGTACCTCGATGAATCAGACGCAGAAATCTATCGATAAGCTTGCGAAGGCAGCGATGGAAAATGTTCCGGGGGTTGAGAATGTCATGGCCATCACAGGTTTTGATATTCTGTCAAGCGGTGCGAAACCGAGCGCTGGCATGGTTGTCCTCGGCATGAAGGACTGGACGCAGCGTACAGATCGTGCGATGTCTGTCGATTCAGCTGTTGGCATGATGTTTGGCCTGGGGGCCAAAGTCACGCCGGAAGCTACAGTTATTGCGATGAATCCGCCGGCGCTGCCGGGCTTGGGGGCTGTGGGCGGCTGGTCGCTGCAGTTGCAGGATATGTCTGGTCATACGGACCAGGAGCTGGCTGAGGTTACGAACAAGATCGTCGCGGCTGCTAACCAGCGTCCTGAGCTGCAGGGTGTGCGTTCAACGTTCAAGATGACGTCGCCGACCTATGAATTCGAGATTGATCGTGAGCGCGTCAAACAGCTTGGTGTAAAGCTCTCGGATGTATTCACGGCTATGCAGGTCAACTATGGTGGCTCGCAGGTCAATGATTTTAACCAGTTTGGCCGTTCGTACAAGGTCATGCTGCAGGCAGATACGCGTTATCGCAGTGAGGCTGAGTCGACGAAGTTCATCTTTGTCAAGAGCAGCACGGGGACGATGGTTCCGCTGGATACGCTGCTGAAGCCGAAACTCAGCTCGGCACCGACATCGATTTCCCGCTTCAATGGTACGCGTTCCATTGCTATCCAGGGCAATGCAGCACAGGGATATTCGTCTGGTCAGGCCATGCAGGCCATTCAGGAAGTTGTTCATGAGAACACGGACAATGGCTTCAACATCGAGTGGTCCGGCCAGAGCCGCGAGGAGTCGAAAGCATCGAGCTCGACGCTGCAGGTCCTCGGCTTGGCCTTGGCTTTCGTATTCCTTTGCCTGGCGGCGCTCTATGAAAGCTGGAACGTACCATTTGCGGTTCTGCTGACTGTACCGACTGGCATCATGGGGGCGCTTGTCTCTGAGTATGCGCTTTACATGCTGGGGACAATGTCCGGTCATGTAAACGCTGGTTTCCAGAACAGCGTTTACATGCAGATCGGTATCATAATGATTATCGGTCTGGCGGCGAAAAACGCCATCCTGATTGTTGAGTTTGCGAAGGTACGTGTCGATCGCGGCATGGATCCGGTCAAAGCGGCAATCGAGGCGGCAGGCCTGCGCCTGCGCCCGATTCTCATGACTTCATTTGCGTTCATTATCGGCTGTCTGCCGCTGGCTGTCGCCAGCGGTGCCGGTGCTGCTGCGCGTAACGGCATGGGCGTGGCTGTAGTTGGTGGTATGCTCTTCGCTACGGCATTGGGAATCTTCCTGATTCCTGTGTTCTTTGTCGCGATGGAGTGGGTGGCTGCCAAGTTTGGCTTGCTCAAACAACAGAAAAAGAGAACATCTTCGGATTACATGTGATTCCGGAATAAGACTTCCCTTCTCGTTGGAGAAGGGAAGTTTTTGCATGTGGTGGTTTGAAAATAAACCTTGCAAAAAGAACAATTGTTTTATATAATATCTACAGATAAAATCGTGAGTTCGAAAGGAGCTGTTAGTAAGAATGGCAACGGATAAAAAAGAGGCTTTGGCCAGTGCGCTGAAACAGATTGAGAAGGATTTCGGCAAGGGTTCGATCATGCGCCTGGGCGATGCCAAAGCGAATATGAACGTGGAAGTCATTTCGACGGGCATCCTGCCACTTGATATTGCACTGGGAGTAGGCGGTGTGCCTCGCGGCCGTATCATCGAGGTCTATGGCCCGGAATCATCGGGTAAGACGACGGTCACGCTGCATATGATCGCAGAGGCCCAGAAGGCTGGCGGCATTGCGGCTTTCATCGATGCCGAGCATGCGCTCGATCCTGTCTATGCGCAGAAGCTTGGCGTCAACATCGATGACCTGCTGATTTCGCAGCCGGATACGGGCGAGCAGGCGCTCGACATTGTCGATGCGCTCGTGCGCAGTGGGGCGATTGATATCATCGTTGTCGACTCGGTTGCTGCATTGGTGCCGAAGGCTGAGATCGAGGGGGAGATGGGCGACAGCCATGTTGGCCTGCATGCGCGTCTTATGAGCCAGGCGATGCGCAAGCTCACGGGTATCATCAGCAAGAGCCAGACCGTTGCTATCTTCATCAACCAGATCCGTGAGAAGGTCGGTGTCATGTTCGGCAACCCAGAGACGACAACAGGTGGCCGTGCCTTGAAGTTCTATTCCTCGGTTCGCCTGGATGTGCGCAAGATTGACAAGATTACGCAGGGGCAGGATGTCATCGGCAGCCGGACACGCATCAAAGTCGTGAAAAACAAAGTGGCACCGCCGTTCAAGATGGCTGAGTTCGATATCATGTATGGCGAGGGTGTATCGAAGATGTCAAGTATCATCGATATGGGCGTTGAGATGGATATCGTGGACAAGAGCGGTGCCTGGTTCTCCTATGAGGGTACCCGTCTGGGACAGGGCAAGGAGAATGCCAAACAAGCACTCAAGGAGCAGCCGGAGCTCTGCGCTGAGATTGAGGCCAAGATCCGTGCCAAGCTGCTGGCAAGTGAAGAAATCGCTGAGGGAGAGGTGCCAGCCGCAGCGGAGCCGGAAACAGAGGCATAAGCACTAATGTGGAAGTATCAGCGGTCAGAGGAAGATAGGGCAGCAGAATCACCGCGCCGTCCGCGCAAGCCGAAAAAGACGGCTTTGATGACGGCTGTTGACCTGCTGGCCAGACAGGAACACAGCGAAAAGAAGCTGCGGGAAAAACTGCTGCGCAAAGGTTACGCGGAAGAAGAGGTACAGCAGGCTGTCAACCGTTTGGAGGAGATGCATTACCTCAACGATGCCGATGCCTGTGCCCGCCAGTTTGAGTTCCTCTACAATGAGAGCCGCAGTTCTGTGCGGCAGATCTGTGTCAAACTCATGCAGCGCGGATTTGAATCATCGCTGGTAAAGGACTGCATTCCCAGCGATACGTTTGAACGTGAAAAAGCGGCGGCCTTGCGCGTACTGGCACTTAAGTTCAAGCCAGCGGCTGACCGGCAGAAGATGATGGCGAATCTCTATAGCAAAGGCTTTGATTCGTCGGCGATACGGGCTGCGGTGGCAGAATTCCAGCAGGCAGGAGAAGATGAATAGTCAGGTAAGAGCCTTGCGCAATGATGCGCAAGGCTTTTAAATTACCATTTCTTATGATATAATCGTTAAAAAGCTTTACACGTCAATGTACTTAGAGGAGGAACAAATTTTGAGCAAGCCTGCCAATGAAATGATCCTGGTTCTGGATTTTGGTGGCCAGTACAATCAGTTGATTGCACGCCGCGTCCGTGAGAACCATGTCTATTGTGAGGTACATCCGCATACGCTGAGCCTGGACAAGATTCGTGAAATGGCACCGAAGGGCATTATCCTGACTGGTGGTCCGAACAGTGTCTATAAAGAAGATTCGGCCAGCTGCAGCCCAGAGCTTTTCGAACTAGGTATTCCGGTTATGGGCATCTGCTATGGTTCGCAGCTCATGTCGCATCTTTTAGGTGGCAAGGTCGCTACAGCACCGACGAGCGAGTATGGCAAGACGGAAGTCACGCTTGCTGAGCAGAACTCAAAACTCTTCCAGAATGTAGACAAGAAGACCATTTGCTGGATGAGCCATACCGATTACATTGCGGAGGCCCCGGCAGATTTCGTGGTAACGGCTTCGACGCCGGTATGCCCGGTGGCAGCTATGGAAAATGCAGCTAAGAAGCTCTATGCAACCCAGTTCCACCCCGAAGTCATGCATACGGTACAAGGCAAGACGATGCTCAAGAACTTTGTCTATGAAGTCTGCGGCTGTGCCGGCGAATGGAAGATGGATTCGTTTGTCAAGAGAACCGTAGAAGAGCTCAAGGCTAAAATCGGCAAGGGCCGTGCGCTTTGTGCTCTGTCGGGCGGTGTTGATTCCTCGGTGGCAGCTGTTCTCCTCTCGAAGGCCATCGGTAAGCAGCTGACCTGCGTATTCGTCGATCATGGCCTGCTGCGCAAGGATGAAGGCGATCAGGTCGAAGCGGTATTTGGCCCGAACGGCTCTTATGATGTCAATTTCATCCGTGTCAATGCCAAAGACCGTTTCTATGCGAAACTGGCTGGTGTCACGGAGCCGGAGCAGAAGCGCAAGATCATCGGCGAGGAGTTCATCCGCGTATTCGAGGAAGAGGCCAAGAAAATCGGTGCTGTCGACTACCTCGTACAAGGAACCATTTATCCCGATGTCATCGAGAGCGGCCTTGGGAAATCGGCGGTCATCAAATCACATCACAACGTCGGTGGTCTGCCGGATTTTGTCGATTTCAAGGAAATCGTTGAGCCGCTGCGTTTGCTGTTCAAGGATGAAGTCCGTGCCGCTGGCCGCGAGCTTGGCATCCCGGAATATCTTGTCAATCGCCAGCCGTTCCCAGGTCCGGGTCTTGGTATCCGCATCATCGGCGAGGTGACAGAAGAGAAAGTCAAGATCGTTCAGGAGGCTGATGCCATCTATCGTGAAGAGGTGGCAAAGGCAGGCGCTGACAAGAACCTTGGCCAGTATTTTGCCGCTCTTACGAACATGCGCAGCGTCGGCGTTATGGGTGATGGGCGTACCTATGATTATGCGATTGCTCTGCGTGCGGTTATGACGAGTGATTTCATGACGGCAGAGAGTGCACAACTGCCTTGGGAAGTCCTGCAGAAGACTACGACGCGTATCGTCAACGAAGTCAAGGGCGTCAACCGTGTTCTCTATGATTGCACGGGCAAACCGCCGGCAACGATTGAGTTTGAATGATAGCCCTTTACAAATAAAAAAAAATAACGTATAATATATTTTGTTCGGGACGTAGCGCAGTTTGGTAGCGCGCTTCCTTGGGGTGGAAGAGGTCGTGGGTTCAAATCCCGTCGTTCCGACCATTATATGATCGTTAAAGTGATTCAGCTTCGGCTGAATCACTTTTTTTCAGTCAAAATGGCCAGGCTGGCATGGAAAGGAAGTAATACATGAGCATTTTGAACGTATCTCATTTATCCCACAGCTACGGTGGGCGGGAAATCTTTGAGGATGTGAGTTTCCGTCTGTTGAAGGGCGAGCATGTTGCGCTGGTAGGCGCCAATGGTGAGGGTAAATCAACGTTCCTGTCAATCATCACGGGACAGCTGACACCGGATGCTGGTACAATCGAGTGGGCAAAGCGCGTCAAGGTAGGCTATCTCGATCAGCATGCGGTACTGCAGGCTGGCATGACAATCCGCGATGTGTTGCGCACGGCTTTTGATGACATGGTCAAGGCTGAGCAGGAGATGCTGGCGGCTTATGACAAGATGGAGGATGCTACACCCGAGGAAGTCGATCAGCTCATGAAAGATGTCGGCGATATCCAGGACATGCTTGAAGCTGGCAGTTACTATACGATCGATGCACGCATTGAGGAGGTATCTGGCGGCCTGGGGCTCCGCGATATTGGCCTCGACCGCAAGGTCGATGAACTTTCGGGCGGCCAGCGTACGAAAGTACTGCTCACAAAACTGCTGCTGCAGAATCCGGAAATCCTGATCCTCGATGAGCCGACGAATTATCTCGATGCAGAGCATATCCAGTGGCTGACAACGTACCTGCAGAACTATGAAAACGCGTTTATCCTTGTGTCGCATGATGTACCTTTCCTCAATGCAGTTACGAATGTCATTTATCATGTCGATAATCTGAGCCTTGACCGCTATACGGGCAGCTATGAGAAATTCGAGGAAATGGCGGCTTTGAAGCGCCGGCAGGAAGAGGCGGCTTATGAGCGCCAACAGGCGGAAATCAAGAAAGAGCAGGATTTCATCCAGCGCAATAAGGCCCGTGTCGCTACGCGTGGTATGGCGAACAGCCGCCAGAAACGCCTCGACAAGATGGAGGTGCTGACAAAGCGTCAGGAGAAACCCAAACCGCATTTCCATTTCCAGTCTGACCGCACACCGTCGCGTTTTGTCATCGAAGGCAAGCGCCTGGTGCTCGGCTATGACATGCCGTTGACGAATCCGGTGGATATCCAGGTCGAGCGCAATAAAAAGATTGCCATTCGCGGTACGAATGGGCTGGGAAAATCAACGCTCCTTAAGACACTGCTGGGCATGATACCGCCAATTTCGGGCAAGGTCGAGCTCGGTGAATTTGTTTCTGCAGGGTATTTCGAGCAGGAAAGTGCGGCAGGCAATCAGAACACTGCGTTGGAGGAACTCTGGCAGGAATATCCGGGCATGAGCAATTTTGAGGTACGGGCAGCACTGGCGGCATGTGGTTTGACGAATGAGCATATCACGACGAAGATGCTCGCACTTTCAGGCGGTGAGGCAGCTAAGGTACGGCTTTGCAAAATCATGCAGAAGCCGGTAAACTTGCTGGTGCTCGATGAGCCGACAAATCATCTTGATGTCGAGGCCAAGAAAGAGCTCAAGCGTGCTATCAAGGAATATAAAGGCACGGTTCTGCTTGTTTCTCATGAGCCGGATTTCTATGAGGATGTTGTTGATTCGGTTTGGAATATCGAAAAATGGTCGACGAAAATCATCTGATTTCGTTGCTGTGCATAAAGCCGGAAGGGACTGCATCTGAGTG
>Ga0307913_10030_pt1 | contig 10703 bp, 9 predicted proteins | sample GoafecXyGen9Rep1_FD_203704 | JGI IMG/M metagenome (GOLD analysis project Ga0307913, IMG submission 203704) | Metatranscriptome of enriched fungal communities from goat fecal pellet, Isla Vista, California, United States - Xylan, Gen9, Rep 1... ...
CCGGTGGACACCGCATGGATACTTTCCACAATATCCATTCGTATCAGGCACCCTTATGCATGCGTTCGCTCCCGCGTAGAACACCCGCGCGAAAGATTTCCATTTGCTCAGACGACAACCGTGAAAACGCTTCGCTGAGCGGCGAACGGTACCCCCTGGTTATCTCTACTTTATAGGCGTTATTATCAGTCGTACCTTCCTGTCCCAGTTCCTTTTCCTTGCGCGTGCGCCTTGGCCCATAGCGGCTTGTCCTCGCCTCATCAATATTAACACGCGGTGCCGCTGCAATAGATTCCGTCCGGATTTCCAAGCTGACATCCATGTTAATCATCCTCCTCTTGTCTATAGGCGGATACTCATATTCCTACTTATATTATCGCATAAATCCCCTTAAAAAGATAGACTATTTTGATTATTATCGCAAAAAATATAGTCTGGACAACTACTGTCACCCAGACTATTTTCTGTACATCAATCGTCGAGTATGCCGACCCGCTGATAATATTCCGCCAGAACTTCCTCGCTTTTCCTGCCAGTCTGCTCTGCGATCTCCTCAGCCATCAAATCACAAGCCCGTGCCAGATTGGCAAAGGTATTGATCATCATATGGAATTTATTGATTTCGGCATAACTGCTCTCAAACGACTGCCGTTCCTTGAGCTGTTCTAAAGCTTCACGTACCGGCTGCTTTACATCTGTCATACTGATGCCCCCCATTGTCATTTTTCTCTATATACTATTTCGTCGTCCCATGGGAAAAACCTTCTCCATCCGGAAAATCACTGCAACATCGCCGCCGCTTCCTGATACGATATCAGCTTGGTCCCCAATTTCCGTGCCTTAACGGCCTTGCTCGAGGTGCTGGCCGGATCGGCAATTACCAGATAATCCGTATTGCCGCTGACGGCGGCTGCCATCTTCGCACCTGCCGCCTCAATGCGCTCTTTATAGAAACTACGCGGCTTCCCGTCAGGGTCTTTGCCTGTAAGCACAAACACCTTGCCTGCATAAGGCAGCATCTTTGCATCGGCAGTCCGCACTACATAATCCTGCGGCTCTATATAGCGCAGCAATGCCGCAAAACGGTCGCAGAAGGCTTTGCTTTGCAAGATTTCCTCTGTACGCGGGCCTATGCCATCGATTTGCTGGAAGGCATCCTTGCGTTCCACGGCTTCCAGGATGGCTGCTGCGGTCTGGTATCTTTCTGCCAGCAGCTTGCCGACATTATCGCCAATCCCATCGAACAGCAATGCCTTGACAAACCGCGGGATATCCACTGCTGCCAAAGCTGCATCGATTGCCTCTTTCAGCTTGTCCGGGCTCTTCAAATCACGTGTATCCTTGAGATCGGCTGCCGTAATCACATGGCCCTTCTGTGCTTCCGCTGCAATTTTCTGCTTCGTCGATGTCAGTTCGGCAAATGGCGTAATGATGGCTTCGCGAATCTCATCTGCCGTCAGCGTGAAAATCATGTACGGGCCAGCCGCCTCGGCCTTAGCGGGGAAAGTACGCACGATAGCCCTTGCGCGGTCAACGGATAAATCACTGATATCCAGCACATTGCGTTTAGCCAAAAAACCGATCTGCTGTGCGATGCGTTCCTGGCAGTGCGGATTGACGCAGAAGAGATTCGTATCATCCTCATCGGCCGAAGCCGCATTCTCCCGCTGTTCCAGCGGGGCATGGCAGTATGGGCAAGTATCGATGGCCTCGATTGCCGCCCCGCCATTATGCTCATAAACAATGACGAGCTGTGGGATGATAAGCTTGGCCTTGATGACGCCCACCTTATCGCCAATCGCCACACCGCCGAGCCGTTTCACGACATTCATATTATGCAGGTTGACATTTGACACGACCGTTCCCAGGATATCCACTGGTTCAATATCTGCCACTGGCGTGAGTGCGCCAGTCTTGCCGACCTGCCAATGTACATCGCGCACCACACTGCTGACAGGAATCTGGCTTGGTTTCCAGGCAATGGCATTGTTGTCATGATGATCCGTCGTGCCAAACTTCTGCAATGAATCTGACCAGTCGCATTTGATAACCAGACCATCGATCGGATAACCAAGATTCTGCTCAAAATCCTGATAGACAGCTGGTATCGCAGCCGCAATCTCTGCCGGTGTCTTATCGCCAAAGGTCAGCAGCGGCGAAACGGCAAATGGAGTATGCTCCAGGATATAGGCCATCTTTTCCGACTCGCTCCAGTCCACGCCCATGACATCATAGGCCTGGAAGCTCAGGTATTTGACGAACTCCGGATGCTTGCCGCCCGTGAGGATGGGATTCACGCTGTTGCGCGGATTCGCCCGCTTCTTTTCCTGCTGCGCTTCAAGCTCAGCATTCATCTGTTCAAAAGCCGCAAAATCCATATAGACTTCGCCGCGGATAGGATATTCCGCAGTATACGCCACATCCCGCGGATGGCTGGGGAACCGCGTGAGGATATCGCCCTCATCGCCACCACCGCGCGTCACATACATCGGCTCGCCATTGTGCGGATAGACAACAATGCTGCAGCCATCGAGTTTTGGCTCGACGGCGACGGGCTGGAATTTTTCCAGATACGCCAGCAGTTTATCCGTCTCCGTCTCATCGATTTTCGCTAACGACTTCGCTTCATGCGGATGCTGGAACTTCGCCGCCCCGAGGTCAGCCCCAGGCACATAATCAAGGTCCTCGCTGCCATACTTTTCGATATAGTCACGGCGCAGCGCATCGTATTCGGCATCGGACAAAATCACCTCACCCGAATCGCCATAATACATTGCATCGGCTTTCTTTATCTGCGCTAAGTGCTCTTCACGTGTCATATAACTATTGCTCTCCTATTTCACTTGACATATTTTTTCTGATAAAATGCGACAATCCCCCTGGCAATATAGGGGAATACCAGCATGATGAACAACAAGCGCGTAAGCTGATACGCAGTCATTGTCGAGATATTGGCGCCAACGGTCAAGGCTGTGATTCCCATCTCCGTCAGTCCGCCCGGGGCCGTGCTCAAAAAAGCAGTAGCAAACGACTCCCCGGTCAGCACCGCTACAGCTGTCCCCATCCCCATCGAAACGGTCAAAACCAGCAATACACCACCAATAAGTACCGGTCCCATGCCTTGATAGCTTACGATGCGCTGCAGCTCAATGCTCGCGCCGATGAACGCCCCGACACATAGCTGGGCTGCATATAAAAACGGCTGGGGAACAGCGGGAGCCATAAGCCCCGTCGCAATGACAAAACCAGCCGTCGCCAGGATTGGCCCGAGCATGGCCGCTGTGGGCAGATGGATTTTTGCCCCCAACAGAGCTCCCACAATGGCAACCAACGCGAATACAAGCGCCGTCGTCGCATCGGCAGCCTGCAGCGACATTTCCAAACCACCATCCCCTATCGGCCCGTCCGTCAGCATATGGATAGTCAAAAACGGGATCGTGAATACCACGGCCAGCATGCGCAGCGTCTGCATGATCGTCACCGCTGTCAGATCCACATCATCCATCTCAGCCGCCAATACGACCATCTGGGATAAGCCGCCCGGCACGCAGCCCAGCAGGCAGCTCGTAAAGTTGATTTTTGTCTGGCGATACATGAACCACCCCGTGACTACACCGGCGCAGACTGTAACCAATGTCGCCAGCAGCATCAAGGGCAGCTGCTCAGCTATCGCTTGCAAAGTCGCCAACGTGAACGGCCGCCCCATCGCATAGCCTAGAAGGACCAATGCCGCATTGCGTATCCGCAGGTTCCAGACCATCGGCTTTTTCTGCACCAGGCCCACCAAAGCTACACTGACGATAGGCCCCAGCGTCCATGGCAGCGGCGCATGGATAAGTGAAAACAACACACCGCCAATCACAGCGATGATTATCGTACGGATATACGCCATTATTTGCCAAGCCTCTCTTCATTTCTTTACTGCTTCCATTATAAACGCAATCCACAGGATAAGCCAGTGCTTCCGAGCGAATCAACTGATTTGCCACTGGACATGACTGCCCTTGTCCCCTTTCGTTACCACGAGCTGATTGTCGATTTCCTGCTTCAACTCCGTAACATGGGAGATGATGCCGACAAGTTTGGAACCACCGGCCATCTTCTGCAGGACACGTACCGCTTCATTGCGGGCATTTTCATCGAGTGAGCCAAATCCTTCATCGATAAACAGCACATCGAGATGGATTGACGTCCGATTGGCCTGTATCTGATCCGAAAGTCCCAGCGCCAGCGAAAGCGCCGCCATGAACGACTCGCCACCAGACAGTGTCTGGATTGCCCGCTCCTTCCCGGTAACGGTATGGAACACCTTCAAATCCAGCCCGCGATTACCACCATGTGCTGCCTCTGCTTCATCGAGCATCTTGAGCTCAAACTGATTGCCTGACATCGCGCGGAACCGGCGATTGGCTGCACTTAGGATCTGTTGCAGATAATAGCGCTGGACGTACGTCTCAATATCCATACGCGCTCCGCTGCGTTTGCCCGACAAACGCTCATACAGATTACTGACACTGCGCGCCTTCTTTCCCAAAGCAGCGCGCGAATCCAGCTGCTGCCCGAGATAATCCAGCACCCGCTTGTTGCGTTCTGCCTGTCCGTTGATTCTTTCCAGCTTCTTTGCCGCCTGCACCGAAACTTCCCGCGCCGCATCGCGTTTTTCTCTGAGCGCTCCGACATCGGGGATACACTTCCCCGCCACAGTCTTCTCAGCAGCCTCCATCCGTCCGGTTGCTGCCTGATACGCATCACGCCACGCCCGGACTTCCTGCTGCATCGTTTCGGCACTTTTTTCTTCATACGCTTTGACCGTATCCTGCCAAACCGCCTCACTCACGCCTTTTTCCTGCAGAGCCTGCTGATAGGCCAGCTGCAGTTCCCGGCTCTGCCTCTGCTTATCCGGCAGTTCCTGCTGGCATTTGCTAAGAATAGCCTGTGCCTCGGTAAGCTTTGCCTGCAGCTGTTTCGCCTTCGTATCGGCCATGCCATAAGCACGTTCCCTTGCCGCCAGTTCAGCTTTGCACTTCGCACTTGCCTGCTGCGCTTCTTCCCGCGTGGCAAAACGCAGCTTCTCTTGCAGCAGCTGCCGCGTTTTCGCCGCCGTCTCCAGCTTGCTCTTCGCCTGCTGGCAGTCATCGGCCAGTTTCTCCTTATCGGCTTGCAGCTGCTTCAGCATTGCCGTTGACTTGTCAAGCTGCTGCTGGATTTTTTCCAGTGATTCGATCTGGCTGGTCAACCTGTCACTGCCGGCCTCACAAGACGCCAGCTGTTGCCGCACCTGCTGGCATATTTCATTCAGCGTCTCAGCCTTCGCACACCCTGGCACCTTTTGGCGCAGCTTAGCAAGTGACATGTCAAATTGCTCTTTTGACTTGTCAAATTTGACTTTTGCCTGACCAGAATTCTCTGCCGCCGTCTGTTGCTGCCCATTGAGCGTTGTCACTTCCGCCGCCAGCTGCTCCAGTTCTTCACGCGCCAGCGGTTTTGCCGTTGCGGCCAGCACCCGCGGCTGCGGATGCTCCAGCGAACCACAAACGGGACAGGGGGACCCAGCTTTCAGGGATTCTGCCAAAAGCCCCGCCTGCGCATCGAGGAACACTTGCTGCTCCCGCTCATACCGCCCCCGTTTCTCCTGATATTGCTGCTTTGCCGCCAGGAACTGCGCCGCTGCCGTTTCTGCTGCCGCCTCATCGCTTTTCATTTGCCGGCCAAGGCCGATGCCTTCCTGGACCTCAGCCTCATACTGCAATAACACTTGCTTTTGCTGCTGTTTTTGAGCCCGCGCCAGCGACAACTCTGGCAGGCTTTTAACCTGCCGCTGCCAATCTTCCACCTGGGCCTGATATGCCGTCAGCCGCTGATTAGCGGCTTCGGCAGCCGCCTGTTTTTCCTTCACGGTCCGTGCAGCCTTTTGCCGCTCAGCATCCTTAGCTGCAATCTCGTCAAAAATCTCCAGTGCCGCCCGAGTCTCAGCCTGCGCCTTGCCAAAAACCTCGGCCGCCTTATCCTGCTCCGCCTTGGCCACGGCCAGAACCTCTGCCGCCGCATCATTCTGCTGCTGCAGCTCTGGCAGCGCCGTTTGATACTGTTTTTGCAGCGTCTGTGCCGCCGCTACTGCTTGCCGCTGGCTGTCAAAAGCCTTATAGGCCGTCTGCAGTGCATACGCTGCCCGGATTTTCACTGCCCATTCCTCTTTTTCCGCCATAGCGGGTGCTTGCTGCTTATAGCCTTGCCAGCTCTCCTTGGCCTCAGCCAGCTGATCAAAGGCCTGTTTCAATGTCTCCGCTTTTGTCAGCGCAACATTCGCCGCATCATAAGCCTTCTGCGCAGCCACAGACTCTGCCGACGCTTTTTCGGCCTCGCGCACCAGCATATCACAAACTGCCGCCAGATACGTCTGCAGTGTCTCAAAATCGACCAGGCTGGGCGTTTTATCCTTGCTTATCTTACGCAAAAGTTCCGCCAGCCCCGCCTGCTCAGCAAAATTTGCGGGAATGATGATATCCTCCGCTTTGGCCTTGCATAGTTGCAGGATATTCTGCAACGCATCACGATACTGATTGTTGCGCTCCCCTAAGCGACTGACGATCTTTGCAAAAATTTCCGTATGGAACAACCGCTGGAAAATCTCCCGTTTATCATTTGTTGGTGCCCGCAGAATGCGCATAAAATCTCCCTGCGCAATCATCCCGACCTGCATAAACTGTTCCTTGGTCAAACCGATAAGTTCCCTAAGCTTTGCATTGATTGCATCCTTGTTGCCCGGATAATCCGTATGATCCGGCATCGTAAGCGTGACCGATTCCTTCTCGCCTGTTTCCGCATTGCCACGCTTGGTCTTGCGCCGGTGATTGGGAACACGATGCACGATATAAAGCTGCTCCTGACCGCCCACCGTTTCGCTGAACGCCAGCTCGACAAACGGCGTCACATCAAGCGCCGCATACTGGCTCTGCAAGTTCGGGATCACTGTATTCTTGCGGTCATTCTTCTCACTCTTGTCGCCATAAAGTGCATAGACAATCGCATCAAAAATCGTCGTCTTGCCCGCACCGGTATCGCCAGTCACCAAAAAAAGATTCTGTGTCGGTTTCGTAAAATCAATGACTGCCCGTTCCCCATAAGAACCGAAAGCTTGAATCGTCAATTGGATTGGTCTCATTTCCCAGCCTCCTGCACCTCATTGATAATAGCGGCCAATAGCTCCTCTTCCTCCGCATCGATATCCTGCAAAAAATTCCGGCAAAGCTCAAAAGGAGACAACTGTACCGCCATCTCCTTTTCCAGCCGGTAATTTACTGTCTCACTGCTTTCACGGCCCACATGCAGCAGATGCGGGAAACAGGCCGCAAGCCTATCCCGCATATCCCCGGCCAGGTAATCGTCCGCATCGGTAAGCGTTATGCTGACATAATCCCCCGATGGCTGTGCGAGCACATTAGCAAGCGTATCCTTGATGGTACGCACCTGCCGCAAGGGCACCAGCGACAGGACCGTCGTCGCCACTTCGCCCTTGGCTCCCAGCTCTACCTCAATCACGCCTTTTGGCTGGCCCTCCTCACTGAACGAACAAGCCAGCGGCGTCCCGCAATAACGATAACAATCCTTGCCATTTAGCCGCTGTGCCTTATGGATATGTCCAAGCGCAGCATAATCAAATTCGTTCAGGATATCCCCCTGCACCGAATCGATGTTGCCGACTGTGACCATTTCCGACGCCGACCGTTCAATCGTATCATCCTTCCCCGTAGACAGGTAGAACTGATGGCTGACCAGTACATTGCGCTCCTGCCCGGCTAGTTCTTCACGCTGGATCAGCCGATGCACGGCCTCATCGTACGAAAAATTATTGCCATCCTTATCCGTCCCCGTAATCAGCTTGACCATCGATGGTTTCACAAACGGCAGCAGATAAAAATTCACCGGCCCATACGCATCCCGCAAAGTGACCTTGGCAATCGTTTCCTCTGGCAATACCGGTGGACGCCCAATCATATGGATATGCTGGTGAGCCAGCACCTGCCGGAACACATTGACACGCTCTGCACTGTCATGATTGCCCGAAATCATCATGATTTCCGCCTGTGGCACTCTTTGCGCCAGCCCCGTGACAAACCGGTCAAACCGTGCCACTGCCTCAGCCGACGGAACAGCCTTATCATAAATATCGCCCGCTATCACTATGGCATCGGGCTGACGTTCCTCAGCCAGCCGCACGATCTCCTGCAGGATGTACGCCTGATCCTCAGCCAAATCATGATTCATCAGTTTCAAGCCGATATGCAAATCAGAAAGATGAAAAAAACGCATAATCTCCCTCTTTTCGTCCACGATAATTCTCTGCTACCAGTATACCATGGCTAAAAAACAAAAGCAGGAAAATCACCCGCAAATGATTTTCCTGCTTATCTTTATCGGTCAGGCAGCTGCCTCAATCCTTCTCCAGCTGCAAGAGTTTCTCGGCAGCATCCTGTAAGTAGATGTTTTCCAACGTTTCGACCTGGCCGGCATCACACTCAGCCGCCAGCATCGGATCCATCGGGATACGCCCCAATATCTCGAGCTTATACTGATCGGCAATTTCCTGCAAATGACTCTTGCCGAAAATCTCATGTTTCTTGCCACAATCTGGGCACTGGAAATAGCTCATATTCTCTACGAGTCCCAGGATTGGCACGTTCATTGCCGAAGCCATCTTGACAGCCTTCTCCACGATCATCGAAACGAGCTCCTGCGGGCTTGTGACAATGACAATGCCATCCAACTTGATGGACTGCATGACCGTCAGTGGCACATCGCCTGTCCCCGGCGGCATATCGATAAACATATAGTCGATATCATTCCAGATGAAATCATGCCAGAACTGCTTGACGACACCGCTCAAGATCGGCCCACGCCAAACCACCGGGTCACTGCCGTTCTCCAGCAGCAGGTTCATGCTGACGATATCGATACCGCCAGATGTAGTCGCCGGATAAGCACCGGCTTCACTGCCGCAGATTTCAGCACTGACACCAAACATCTTCGGAATCGAAGGACCTGTGATATCGGCATCGATGATACCGACATGACGGCCTTTGCGCGACATCGCCTCCGAGAGCAGCCCCGTGACCAGCGATTTGCCAACGCCGCCCTTGCCGCTTACGACCGCGATGACATGACGGATCTCGCTAAGCTCATGCGGAGCTTCGTGCATATCCTTCTTACGCGTATCTGAACCACAAGTTGACCCGCACGAGCTGCAGTCATGATTGCATTCTTCTGCCATATGATTAGCCTCCTAAACTACTCCTTATAAAACACATTTCCTGCTATGATCAGTGGCAGCCATGGTCGCCGCAAGTATGACCGGCCTCACCATGTCCATGATGATTGCAGTGCACGGCCGGATTGTAGTCCAGCTTGCCAGCGAGCAACGCCTCTACTGCCTCATCAGCCGAGCCATTGCAGCCGCCATACAGTGTAATGCCTGCTGCTGCCAGTGCATTCTGCGCTCCAGCACCGATGCCACCGCAAATCAGCGTGTCGATAGCCTGCTGCTGCAGGATACCTGCCAAAGCACCATGGCCTTGCCCATTCGTACCGATGACTTCAGCGCTGACTACTTTGTTATCCTCCACCGTGAACACCTTGAATTCACTTGTCTTGCCAAAATGCTGGAAAATCTGACCTTTGTCATAAGTTACTGCAATCTTCATCGTATTATATCCTCTCTTTCTATAGGGACAATGACGGCTGCGGAAACAGTCCTCATCCTCTTGACAGATCTCATAGTCGCCGCCAGTGATCTTGAGCGGCCGGCCTTCGACCAGACAGGAGGCAATGCGCTTGCGCGCCGCCGTATAAAGCGCCTGAACCGTAGTTCTGGCTACCCCCATCTGCTCCGAACACTCCTGCTGATTCATGCCATGATAATCCATAAGACGGATCGTCTCATATTCTTCCACAGGCATAAACACCACGGGCTTGTTCCCGGCAGCCTTGCCGGCACTAAACTCCTGATAAGCAGGCAGTGAGCAAATTTTCTTTTTCTTTGCCGGTCTTGCCATAACGGCCTCCTTTTATTGACATATGTCACTAAATAAATTATACCGTTATTTTGGCATATGTCAATAACCATGTTATCTGTCCCCGTTAGAAAAGATTTCAGCCTTGAAGCTTCTTGTCGGCATACTGCAGCAGGATATGTGCACTCTTGCGATTCGTCGCCAGCGGAATGTTATGGACATCGCACAATCTGAGCAATGCATTGATATCCGGCTCATGCGGCTGCGACGTCAAGGGATCGCGCAGGAAAATCACGTAATCCACCTGCTCCGTTGCCACGCGTGCTCCGATCTGCTGGTCACCGCCCAGCGGGCCAGACATCATCGTCTCTACGTTAAGCTGATAATTCTCATTGATAAGCGTGCCGGTCGTACGCGTAGCAATCAGATGGAAATGCTGCAGCAAATCCTTATGATGCCCTACAAAATCAAGCATCTCGTCTTTCTTTTTGTCATGAGCAATAAGGGCAATAGTCTGCATAACAAGACTCCTCTCCAATAGATAGAAAAAAACAATTTCCGTTATTTATTCTGTAACAATCATTCTATATCCTTTTTTGATGACAAAAAGTTTAAGAAAATCCGTATTTTGACCTATTGACTTTTTGACTTTTAAGGCTATAATAAGAATTGAAAAAGATATTTCATAGTTCTTCA
>Ga0307913_10032_pt1 | contig 10539 bp, 12 predicted proteins | sample GoafecXyGen9Rep1_FD_203704 | JGI IMG/M metagenome (GOLD analysis project Ga0307913, IMG submission 203704) | Metatranscriptome of enriched fungal communities from goat fecal pellet, Isla Vista, California, United States - Xylan, Gen9, Rep 1... ...
TAAGAATCCCTTGTGGATCTTGATAAAGTCCAAAATGATGACAGGTGGTGAACCAGATGATAATCAATGGCAACATTCAAGCAGTGACTGGTGCGTACAATGTCAGCACGGCGTCCGGTACGAAACGGGCATCGGCCATGCGTGAAGCGCACGAAAGCGATGCGGTGGTATTCTCGAGTGAGGCACAGAGCTTCAGCAGCATGCTGCAGAAACTCAAGAGCATGGATGACAGCCGTGAGCAGAAGGTGGCGGCACTGCGCCAGCAGGTAGCTGATGGCAGCTATCAGGTAGATGCACAGAAGCTGGCAGGCAGCCTGCTTGATACGCGTTACTGATACGGATTCGATTCCTGATGATGGAGGCAGTCTATGTGGCAGGATTTGGCAGCAACACTAAACGAACTCAACAAAATCTATCTGCAGCTCATCGAGCTGGGTAAAAAAAAGCGGGGCGCATTGGTGTCCATCGATATGAAGACCTTGGAGAGCCTGCTCAAGGATGAGGATGCGCTGACGAAGAAAATCAGGGATCTGGAACAGCAGCGTCAGAAGGCACTGATACATTTGGCGGTGCAGAACCGTGCCATCAAGAAGGATTCCAAACTTGAAGATTTGTTACAGTTTGCGCCGAATGCGCAGTTCAAACAGATTTTAGGGCAGCTCCACAAGTCGCTGTCAGAGAACACGGCAGCGGCCAAGGAGCTCAGCGAGGGCAACAGTCTGCTGATCCGTGGGGCGATGCAGGCCGTTGCGTATCATTTGAATCGAATCGGTGGTGCGACGGTCGAGCCGACATATGGTCATGGCGGCGGCGAGGTCGTAAGCCATCGGAAAAATTACGAATTTGACGCCTGACACTTGTTGCAAGACAGTAGGGCGTCAAAATTTTGACAAAGGTGGGGAGATAATGAATGAAGCGGTGAAACTGCTGCGGGCACAGATGCTGCTTAGTACCGAGTGCCTGGAGAAACTGCGGGCCGTCAAGAAAGCCTTGCGGGACACCAGCGATGGACTGGGCGTGAATGCAGCGGTGCAGGCCTTGGAAACTCCCCTGGCAAAGCTTGGCAAGATTGCCAAGCTGCAAGATAAGTTCCTGCAGGATGCAGGAACAAAAAGGATGACAGCCTATGCGGCCGGCATACCGGACTCTGTGGAGAGGGATGCGGTCATGCGGCTTATCGCAAGGGTCCAGGGATTGGAGAACGAAATGCAGAAGGAGCTGGCATCAACACAGGCGCTCCTGCAGCGCAGCAAGGATTTTGTGGATTTTCACATCAATGTGATGACCCAGACTGCGGCCAACGATACCTATGCACCGCCAGGTGCAACTGAGGTAGAGAACCACCGCGGCATCAAGATGTTCGATGCGAATGTCTGATACCTGATGCACTTGGATTTGTAAGGAAATGAAAGATAGGGTGAGATAATATGCGTTCAACATTTGCCGGCCTCAATACGATGGTTCGCGGTGTATTCTCCAATCAGCTCTCGCTGGATACGGTTGGTCATAATATCACGAATGCTTCGACTGAAGGCTACAGCCGCCAGAAGGTAAATCTGGCAGCAACGCGGGGACAGAATGTTTCGTCATTGTATGGTCAGGTCGTGGTTGGAACTGGTGTAGACTCCATGTCAATCGAACGTGCGCGTAATGTCTATGCGGATAAACAGTATTGGCAGGAGACGTCGACTCAGCAGTATTATAAAACCACGCAGGTCAACTACGATAAGATAGAGGCTGTCTTTGACGACTCCGATAAGACCGGTATACGCCATGCGATGGATGAGTTCTATAATGCCTGGCATGATTTGCAGACTAACGCGTCAACGGCCAGTGCACGTGTGGCGGTCATCGAAAAGGGCAATATCCTGTCGGATAAGCTCAAGACGGCTGGTGAGCAGCTGCAGACGCAGATCAATGCGCAGTATGAGGACATGCGGACAACGGTCGATAAGGTAAACCAGACGACGGAAAAAATCGTCCTGCTCAATAATAATATCATGCAGCAGGAAGCGACTGGTGGCACGGCTAATGATTTTCGCGACCAGCGCGATTTGCTTGTCGATGAGCTCTCGAAGTATATGAACCTCAATGTCTATGAAGATGACAAGGGAATGTACTCGATTGTCTCCAATGGCATTACGATGGTCGGTGGTGTCAACCGGCTGACATTGGAGATGTCAGACCCTGTCAACAATGCAGACTATGGTCTCAATGACTATACGATCAATATCAAAGAAGCAGGTGTGGCATTTATTCCCCAGAATGGTGCCCTGCGGGCTCAGCAGGATACGATTGCTGAGGACAAGGCTTATCTGGATAAGGTCGCTGATATGGCAGGGTTCCTGCTCACGACCTTCAACAATATGCATCAGCAGGGCGCGGGTATCAATGGTACGGATACGAATATTGGGACGTTCCTGACCGATGCCAATGGCAACCTGATGGATGCAACGGGTACGACGGCGTATACTGGGCCTGCTTACGGATTGAATTTTTATGGTGATACCAATACCGTTTATGAGTGGGATGTGACGAATCATTGTGTCAGAGCTACGAATTATCAGGCTGGTACGGTTGTGCGCTCGATATCCCCAGTGACTTCGGCCACGAGTGCAGTAAATATCGATATCACGGGTACCGTGGTATCGACCGATAACCTCAAGGGTATCAATATCATCAAAGCCCTGACGGTCAATGGCCAGATTTCGGCGACAAGCGGCCAGGATCTGATCGCGGCACGTACGCTAAGTGTTGAGGAGGATACGACTTCGACGGGGGCTCTTGCTGGTACTTATAGCGTCAAGCCCAATGGTACAAAAGATGGTACGAATGCCGTAAATGTAGCGGCACTTATCAATATGAGTGGTCAGGAATCCCAGAAATATAATACAGCGACAATTACCAGTAATGGTACACAGGTATCAACGACTGACCGGTCAACGAATAATGATTCGCTCAATGCTTATTACATTGCGACGATGTCGCAGCTCGGCAGCGATGCGGAGTCTATCAAGGATAAGGAAAGTTCGCAGGAAGACTTGATTACGCAGATTGTCAACTGGCGTTCGTCGACAGCTGGCGTTGACTGGAACGAGGAACTCACGAACATGATCACGTTCCAGAAGGGCTATAGTGCCTGCTCACGCTGCTTGACGACGATGGACGAGATGCTCGACAGGCTTATCAACAGTACAGGTATGGTCGGCAGATAATCTTTGAACTAACGGGGTGAAATAAAATGTCTATTCGCGTAAGCAGTAATCAGATGGTTTACGGCTATCAGAAACAGCTCAATGATGCCAACTACCGGCAGACAAAACTCTTAGAGCAGGGTGACGGCAGCAAGCTGCACCGCCCGTCGGATGATTCAGTAGATTACTCGAAATATCTTCGTTATACAGTCTCGGAGAATGAGAATACGCAGTATCAGGAAAATGTCAATACGGCGATTTCCTGGATGAAGACGTCGGATGCGGCACTGGTCAATATGACGGCTATCCAGACTACATTCAAGGAGAAGACTGTGGCTGCTGCCAACAGTACGAACAATAACGATGATATGCATGCTATCGGCAAGGAGATGATGGCGGAAATCCAGGAGCTTGTTTCGCTTGGTAACACCATGCAGGGGGACAGCTATGTATTTGGCGGCCAGAAAGATCTCACGAAGCCGTTCAGCATGTCGACCGAAGAAGTCGACCGTGGACTGGCTAAGACGCTCGATGAAAACCAGTCGGCATATTTCAGTGGCAACAGCGGGGCGGATGATGCTGGCAGCCTCAAGCAGATGTTGTCGCTGACGGGTAGTGATGGCAATACCTATTACCTCAATACCCGTGATGGTTATATCTATACCAAAGATTTCGTCGAGAACGGGTACAAGAACGTCGTAGCGCAGGATTCTTCGGCTATTGTCGATCCGACAAAGGATGCTGTGGGTCAGTTGGCAGGCTGGGGCGGTACTTCGCCGACGGAGACGGTTTCTAAGTATTTCAAGAATACCGGTGAAATCATAAGTACAACGACGCAGCTTAGTGGTGCGACAGCAACGGCTGGTTCTTCAGTACCGAATATCGGTAGTCTGACATTCAAATTTGATACAGTCAAGCAGCAGATCGTTACCTATCAGGGCGATGATAAAGGCGTATCAATGGTCAAGAAGAATGGTACAACGGAGCCTGTAGCCGATACGGTCAATGTTACGGGGCCGGAAATCTTTGGCTCGGATATCTTTGATGATGCCAATTCGGGCAATAAGGTATCGGGAGCAGCGATGCTTAATCAGATGCTGACAGTCCGTGCACAGGTTGAGGGGCTGGATAACGAATGGCTCAGCAAGGATGGACAGACGGTGGCTGACGGTGTGCATGCGACGACGGTCAACACGCAGACCAAGCTTGGCGCGCGCCAGCAGCTGTATGAATCGGTCAACACGATGCTTAGCAATCAGAATGAGCTTATTACTTCGGATATTACGGATGTCAGTTCGACGGATGTTGCAAAGCTGGCTGTACAGCTTATGCAGGAGCAGACCATCTATAATCTGAGCTTGTCGCTTGGTGGCAGGATTTTGCCGCAGTCGCTGGCAGATTATCTGTGATGATAGCCTAATGGCGTAAAACATAGTATAATATAGGTAAGTTAACGGATTAGCAGGATTTTCCTAGGGAAAGGGTGAAATAATCTATGCTGCGGTTAAATATGCGGACGACACAGCCCATGATTGGGCTGCGCACGCAGCTAGGAAAGCTGGAAGCCCATTCAACACCGGCAAAACTGCATAGCGAGAATCGGCAGGCCCGGTCCAATGCGCATTGGACACAGCCATCCGTCGAGATTAACCAGTATCCGAGCCGGCATTCGTATGGCTTTACGAATCATACGGATTTTGCTAAGGAACATGGGCAGCAGGGAATGAGTGATCTCAAAAAGACGACATCCCGCTGGACACAGGAGGCCTGGGACAATATCGATAACGGTGGTAAGAAAGGTCGGCAGCCGGTCAAGCAGCGGTATGACAGCAAGCTGCAGCAGGAAATCAGCAAGCAGCGTCATATCGTGGCCAATCTGATCCCTGATCCGGAAATCCATTTCACGCCGGTACAGGCTGAAGGGAATGTAGACCCTGGGGATGTGACGGTCAAGATTGATACGGAGGCCTTTGCTAAGACGCATTTCACGCCGGGCAAGGTCGAAACATACTTGCAGCAGAAACCGGATGTCAGACGCTGGGTGACCGAGGGCAAATACGATATCTACGCATGACAGATGACGAAGCATGCGGATTTGGAGGCGTAACGAATGAAAAAGGTCAACACATTACGGTTTGGCGAAATCGAAGTCGAAGAAGAAAAAGTAGTACATTTCGAAGATGGAATCCCAGCCTTTGAAGATGAGCATGAGTTTCTCATCATCCCTTATGATGATGAGAGCCCCTACGTGTTCCTGCAGTCGATTACAACGCCGGATTTGGCGTTCCTTATGACGATGCCGTTCGTATTCTTCCCAGAGTATGAATTCGAGCTTGATGATGATAGTCAGAACAAGCTCGGTATCAAATCGCAGGAGGACATGCTGATTTACACGCTCCTGACAATTCCTGGCGGCAAGGTGGCCGATATGACGGCGAATCTCATGGCGCCTGTTGTCCTCAATCAAAACACGATGCAGGCGCGTCAGATCGTGCTCGATAAGAGCCGCTATACGACCAAGCATAGATTGTTTCCGGAACATAAGGAGGAAAACAAATAATGCTCGTACTTACCCGTAAACCACGTCAACAGATTATGATTGGTGACAATATCGTCATCAATGTCGTTGAGGTTCAGGGCGATAATGTCCGGATTGCGATAGATGCACCGCGTGCGGTGAAAATCTATCGTGGCGAGATTTATCGTGCTATTCAGGAAGAAAACCAAAAGGCTGCAGCTCCGGCTCCACAGGATTTGGATCTCAGTGCTGCTTTGCCCCATAAAGAACAAGAATAAGGTTAGGGAAAACTCGATTCATTCTACGGAGGGATAACAATGATAGGTAAAGTTCAGGATATGGTGGCTTCTGCTATTGTTGTAGGTGCAGCCGAAAAAGCTAGTACCAACAATACTGCGGACAGCACGCAAAAGATCAATGCCGAAGTGGCAGCTGCCAAGGCTTCGGATATGGAGTCTGTCAAGGAACAGGTAAAGAAGGGCGATGATGCTCAGGAAGCCAATAACCAGAACCAGCAAAAAGAAGACGAGCAGAAGATGGATGAGAACTCCGTCAGCTATATGACGAAGGAACTCAACGATTTGATGCGCCGGATTGATGCGGATCTCGAATTCCAGTATCATAAGGAAGTCAATACGATGTCGGTCAAGATGTTGGATAAAAAGACTGGTGAGGTACTCAAGGAAGTGCCGCCTGAGGAAATGATCAAGCACATGATAAAGGCCAAGGATTGGCTCGGTGCATTTCTGGACAAGAATGCCTGATGAGGAGGTGTAGGGAATGAGTGTACAGGGAATTTATGGCCTGTCGGGATCAGGTATCGACGTTGACTCTATGGTCAAAGTTGGTATGCTGAATAAGCAGAGCCAATATGATAAGATGTATAAAAAAGAGGTCAAGAATGAGTGGATCAAGGAAGCTTATACGAGTCTTTATTCGGATCTGAATACATTCAAAACCTCGACGATGTCTACGTACAAGATGTCGTATACCACGAATCCGATGACGGCAGCCAGTACGAATTCGTCAGTGGTTTCGGCCACGGCGAATGCCGATGCTGCCAATATGAGCCATACGGTCAAAGTCAACTCGGTGTCGAGCAATGCCTACGTTCAGTCAGAGAGCGCCATTACGCGTAATGACGAGAGCGCGGGCAACAGCATGTATATCAAAGATATTATTGCTGGGCAGACTGAGAAGTCTGAGTCAGAGTATAAGGCAGCTGTGGATGCAGCCGCTACTGAGGAGGAGAAGGCCAAGATCCGCAACGAGGTGGCGTTGTCCTTTGAAATCAGCAATGGCGATCCCAAGGATAAGAACACGACAACGACTACGATTTCGTTCACGTATGCGGAACTGTTTGACAGCAAGCAGACGCTCAACGATCTCGCTGCCAAAATCAAGAATGCCGATGTCAATATGACGGCCACCTATGACTCGACGAATGATGCGTTCAGTATCTATCAGAAAGACGGCGGTGTCGACAATCAGATCATTCTGGCGGTCAAGAATCGTACAGCTGCCGAGACGAAGGATGGCGTGACGACGAATGCCAAAGCTGATGATGCAGCGCGCGCGCTTATCAACAATCTCAATCTGGCTAAGGTTGATGGCGACTCGATGACGTCGTTGCCAGAGCTTTCTGAGGCCTCGGATGGCGTAAGCTCGAAGTCTTCGACTGGCAGCATGACCAGTGTCAATACTGCGGCGTATACGAAAGATACGAAGCTTAGTGATATCGAGGGCAGTGTGGCAACGAAGGGACTGTCTTTTACCATCAACGATGGCTCGGCCAGCAAGACGATTGTCTATACGGCTGAACAGGCTGCATCAAAGTCTATCAATGACTTGATGAAGGATATCAATGGTACTGGTCTTAATGTGACGGCATCGCTTTCCAATGATGGCAAGCTGACATTGACAAATGCGGATAGTACCAAGGATATCACGTTGACGGTTGATGCGATGGACAAGACCGATACGGCAGCGTCTTCGCGGACATTCATCAATACGATGTTCAATGCGGGCTTGACAGCAGGAAGCACGACCGATACGATGACGGTAGCGGGTACGAATGGATCGGTTACCATCGATGGTAAGGACTATGCGACGACGAGCAGCAAGATCAATGTTGCCAACGTTACCTATAATGTCGGTGCTGTAGGCTCGGCGACGGTTTCGATATCGCAGGATACGGATAAGCTTATCGAAAATGTCAAGAAATTCGTCGAAGACTACAACAAGATGATTGACTCACTTAACTCGAAGTATAACGAGACTCGTTACAGTGATTACGATGTCTTGACGAAGTCGCAGGAAAATGCAATGACGCAGGATCAGATTACGAAGTGGAACGAGAAGGCAAAATCGGGCCTTTTGTATCATGATCAGACGCTTGGCAAAATCATCAGCGCAATGCGTGAGGCAATCTATACGCCGGTTGATTCGGTAGACAGCAATTACAATACGATGATGTCCATCGGTATCGAGTCATCGACGGACCGCGGTCATCTGCGCCTCGATGAGGATAAGCTCAAGAAGGCACTGGCAGCTGATCCGGATTGTGTCTATCAGCTCTTTTCTGCTTCGGGCGATGCGGTCAACGCCAAGGGTGAGTCCTATACGGACTACAATAAAGAAGGCGTAATCAACCGCATTACCGATAAGGTCAATGAGAATCTGAAGACGATGAAGTCGTATGCAGGTACGTCATCATCGGCATCGGATGGCAGTACCTTGGGCGATTTGATTCTCGAGATGCAGACGAAGATGTCGAATTTCAAGACGATGATGGATGCGTTCGAAAAGTCGCTTTATAAGAAGTATGATGCAATGGAACAGGCTATCCAGCGCTTGAGCATGCAGGCCAATTATATTACTGGTGGCAATTAAGAGATCCTCTTTTGAGGACGGTGACACGTGACGTGTGACGGATAAAGTCCGTATTAGGAGGCAAATAAATGGTAAATAATGCAGCAGAAGCTTACAAACGTCAGCAGATTATGACGGCAACGCCGGAGGCGCTGACGCTTATGCTCTACAATGGCTGCCTGAAATTCATGAATGAGGGCAAGGATGCCATTGAGGCCAAGCAGTGGGAGCAGGCGAATATCTCGCTGCAGAAAGCACAGAATATCATTTCGGAGTTTCGCATCACGCTGAACATGGATTATGATATCAGCAAGCAGCTCATGCCGCTCTATAATTATACTTATGACCGTTTGGTCGAGGGAAATATGAAGAGCGATGTGGCTATGGTGCAGGAAGCAATCGATATCATCAAAGAACTCCGTGATGCCTGGGCGCAGGCTATGAAAAAGGCGCGTCAGGATCAGGGCACGAAGAATGCACAAGGTGACAGCTATGTCGGCTAATGATGCAATGGAACAGGCAAAAGCGAACTGGGAGATGTACTACACACTCTCCCAGGAGCTTTTGAAGTTCATCGATAAACAGGATATTGATGCGTTCACGGAGCTTGCGCGGCAGCGCGATGTCATCGTCGAGCGCATGAAGGCTCTGCCGGAGACAGAGGTCTATCGTAACACGGAGGAATGCCGGGACTTGGTGGAAAAAATCAAGCCGCTCGACATGCAGATCATTTACAAGGCCAAGGCATGGCTCAATAAATCCAAACGGCAGAATGCTACGGTGCACGCCTACGATTTGCAGTCTGTCAATCCGGTTGGCAATATTCTTAACCGCAAATACTAAAAAAATAAAAAAAGTATTTAAGGAAATCGGAAAAACTCCGATATATAATGTGTAAGAAGTTATTTAAGGTAATACGTAAGCTGCTAAGGAAAGCAATGGTGGTCAGCTAGCAGCCCCAAACTTACGGATCAGCTTACTATTATATAGCTAACGACGGGCATGGATGTCCGTTACAAAATAATTTAACTGTATTATCAGGGAGGAATATTATCATGGGTATGGTAGTAAAAAACAACATGTCGGCAATCTCGACGCTGAACACTCTGAACAAGAACAGCAATGCACTGACGAAGAGCTTGGCAAAGGTTTCTTCGGGCATGAAGATCAACGGTGCTGCTGATGACGCTTCGGGCTATGCGATTTCCGAGCGCATGCGCGTTCAGATCCGCGGCCTCGATCAGGCTAACAGCAACACGCAGAACGGCAGCAGCATGATGAAAGTTGCTGAGGGTGCAGTAAGCTCCACGGTTGACATCCTGAAGACTCTCAAAGAGAAAGTCATCAACGCAGCCAACGATACGAATACGGACAGCGACCGCGCTACGATCCAGAAAGAGCTCGACCAGAGCATCGACCAGATCAACGACAACGCTAACGTAACGTACAACGGCAAACTGCTCGTAGATGGTTCGCACAACAGCGAAGTCAAAGCTACGACGACGACGATGACGAACCAGAGCCTCTGCACGGATACGAATGGTACTACGGCATTCAGCGCAATGAAAGACCGTAACGGCAATAGCCTGAACATCAACTCGATGGACAAAGTTACGATTTCCTTCGTAAAACAGGGCAAGACCTACACGACTTCTGTCAGCGCTACGGCAAACTTGTCCACGCTGCTTGATAAGGCAAACAGCCAGAGCTCGGCAGCATTCAACACGACGATTGGATCCAACTCCTACATCGGTAAGGATATTGCTGGTGATACGGTTGCTACGGCTGATACGACGAATGCTCTGTCGATTTCGGCTGGTGGTTCCTCGGTGACGAACCAGATTTCTGGTATCACGATTTCCGTAACGAACACGAAGGGTGCTGTCCAGAAATCTGCTAACGCAGTTCTCGACAACTTCTCCGAGTCCATCCGTGCACAGAACAAGTCCACGGACA
>Ga0307913_10033_pt1 | contig 10163 bp, 7 predicted proteins | sample GoafecXyGen9Rep1_FD_203704 | JGI IMG/M metagenome (GOLD analysis project Ga0307913, IMG submission 203704) | Metatranscriptome of enriched fungal communities from goat fecal pellet, Isla Vista, California, United States - Xylan, Gen9, Rep 1... ...
CAAGGGGTGATAACATTGAATCCTTATGTATTATCAGTACTTGTAGATAACAATCCAGGTGTACTTACAAGGGTATGTGCACTATTTAATAGAAGGGGATATAATCTTGAAAGTGTTACAGCTGGAGTTACAGAAAATGAAAAATTATCCAGGCTTACTTTGATTTCAAAAATGGATGACGAAGAAGAAGTAGGACAATTAATTAAGCAAATTAAAAAATTGGAAGATGTACACAAGGTTGTATTATTAAACGATTCTGAATCTGTATGCAAGACTATAATGTTTATAAAAGTCAATGCAAAAGGAGCTGCTAGGCAGGAAATTTTAAATAGTGTAAATATATTTAGAGCAGCTGTAGTAGATGTAACAAATGAAACATTAACAATAGAAATAACAGGGGACAGCAATAAAATTGAGGCATTTAAAAAGCTTTTGAATTCATATGGAATAATAGAAGTAGTAAGTAGTGGGTTCATTGCTATACAAAGAGGTATGAAATCAATATAAAATATAAATAATAAAATATAAATAAATATTTAGGGGGCTTTACAATGGCAAAAGTATATTATGAACAAGACTGTAATCTTGATTATTTAAAAGGAAAAAAGGTTGCTGTAATAGGTTACGGTAGTCAGGGGCACGCACATGCACTTAATCTACATGAAAGTGGTGTAGATGTTGTAGTTGGTTTGTATAAAGGAAGTAAATCATGGGTTAAGGCAGAAGAAGCAGGTTTAACAGTAAAAACTTCTGCAGAAGCAGCTAAAGAAGCAGATATTATAATGATTTTAGTAAACGACGAAAAGCAAGCTAAACTTTACAAAGAAAACATAGAACCTAATCTTACTGCAGGAAAAGCATTGGTATTTGCCCATGGCTTTGCAATACATTTTGGACAGATAATTCCACCACCAGATGTTGATGTATTCTTAATTGCTCCAAAAGGACCTGGCCATACGGTAAGAAGTCAATTTTTAGAAGGACACGGGGTTCCATGCCTTATAGCAATTCATCAGAATGCTACAGGTCAAGCTAAAGAGGTTGCACTTGCTTATGCACTTGGAATAGGTGGAGCAAGAGCAGGAGTTATAGAAACTTCATTTAAAGAAGAAACTGAAACTGATTTGTTCGGTGAGCAAGCTGTTTTATGTGGAGGAGTTACAGCACTTATCCAAGCTGGTTTTGAAACTTTAGTAGAAGCAGGATATCAGCCAGAAATGGCATACTTTGAATGCTGCCATGAAATGAAGCTAATAGTTGATTTAATTAATCAAGGTGGACTTAGCATGATGAGGTATTCAATTAGTGATACAGCTGAGTATGGTGACTATATTACAGGAGATAAGATTATAACTGAAGATACTAAAAAGGCAATGAAGGGAGTTTTGAAAGACATCCAAAATGGAACATTTGCAAAGAATTGGCTTCTTGAAAATCAAATTGGTAGACCATACTTTAATGCTTCTAAGAGAACTCATGCGGATCACCAAATTGAAAAGGTTGGAGCTGAACTTAGAAAAATGATGTCTTGGATGAAGAAGTAGTTATAGTGAAATTACAGCGAAACTTAAACTATTTATGTTCCCAAATACCAGTCTTCAAGGGATTATGGTGAACAAATAATTTGTAGCTTAGCTAGTTTCATTAGATTCAAAACTTGTATGTCTGTACAGATGTGCAAGTTTTATTATTAAATATGTTAAAAGTAAAAGAGGGACGGAATATGGATAAGAAAGTTTATATTTTTGATAGTACCCTTAGAGATGGTTCACAAGCACAAGGGATATCCTTTAGTGTTGTTGATAAGATAAAGATTGCAAAAAAATTAGATGAATTAGGAATTGACTATATTGAAGCCGGAAATCCAAATTCAAATCCAAAAGATAGAGAATTTTTTAACGAAATAAAAGACTATAAATTTAAACATGCTAAAATATGTGCTTTTGGAAGTACAAGAAGGCCAGGAATAAAGGCGGAAGAAGATAAAAATCTTAGCGATTTAATAGATAGTGGAGTTAACACAATATGCATATTTGGGAAGGCATGGGATTTTCATGTTCTAGATATAATAAAAACATCTTTAGAAGAAAATTTAAAAATGATAAAAGAAAGCATAGAGTACCTTGTTAAACTTAAAAAAGAAGTAGTATTTGATGCAGAACATTTCTTTGATGGATTTAAAAATAATAAAGATTATGCTTTAAAAGTAATTTATACGGCTAAGGCTGCAGGAGCAAAATGGATTGTTCTCTGTGATACAAATGGGGGAACACTTCCAAATGAAATTCAAGAAATTTCAAAATATTTAGCTAAGGATTCTAGATTTGATAATTTAGGTATACATTGTCATAACGATTGTGGTATGGCAGTAGCAAATTCTGTTGTTGCAGTGCAAAATGGAATTAAGCAGGTTCAAGGAACCTTTACAGGTTTCGGAGAGAGATGTGGAAATGCAAATCTTTCAACTATAATAGCCAATTTGCAAGTAAAGCTTGATTATAAAGCTTTACCAGATGAAAATTTAGAGAATTTAACACCAACTTATAATTATATATGCGAAGTAAGTAATATAATTCCAGAAGAAAGAGAACCATATGTTGGAAATTGTGCTTTTGCACATAAGGGTGGTATGCATATAGATGCAGTTAAAAAGAATCCTATGTCTTTTGAACATATACCGCCAGAGAAAGTAGGAAATGAAAGAAAAATTTTAATGTCTGAAGTTGCAGGCAGAGGAACAATACTTTCGGCTATAAAAAAGTTAAATCCGAACCTTGATAAAAATTCGGAAGAAACAAAAATAGTAATGAAGAAGTTAAAAGAATTGGAATATGAAGGATATCAGTTTGAAGGTGCTGAGGGAAGCTTTGAACTATTAGTTAGAAGAGAACTTGGAAAATTCAAACCGTCTTTTGAACTTATAGAGTATAAAGTCATAATCGATAAACCAAGCACTACAGATCATAGTGCAACTGCAATGGTAAAAATAAAAGTAAATGGAGTTTTAGAAATTACAGCAGCAGATGGAAAAGGACCAGTAAATGCTCTTGATAAAGCTCTTAGAAAAGCACTTGAAGTTTTTTATAAAGATTTATCAAATGTGTATTTGAGGGATTATAAGGTTAGAGTAATAAGCGGAAATAAGGCAACAAGTGCAAAGGTTAGAGTACTTATTGAGTCTACAGATGGAGTTTCAACATGGACTACAGTGGGTGTTTCCTACGACATAATAGAAGCAAGCTGGATTGCATTAGTAGATTCCGTAGAATATAAATTAATACAGTGTAACAAGGAGGAGAAATAAAATGAAAAAACCTATGACAATGACACAAAAGATACTTGCTGCTCATGCAGGGCTTGATTATGTTGAGGCAGGTCAGCTTATAACTGCAAAACTTGATCTTGTACTTGGAAATGATGTAACAACACCTGTAGCGGTTAAAGCTTTTAAAACAATGGATGCTAAAAAAGTTTTTGATAAGAATAAAATTGCCATAGTTCCAGATCATTTTACACCTAACAAGGATATAAAATCAGCAGAACATTGTAAGATGATAAGAGAATTTGCAAAAGATAAGGAAATAAAAAATTATTTTGAAATAGGTGAAATGGGAATAGAACATGCGCTTATACCAGAAAAAGGACTCGCTGTGCCAGGAGATGTTATTATAGGTGCAGATTCACATACATGTACTTATGGAGCACTTGGAGTATTTTCAACAGGGGTAGGAAGTACAGATATGGCTGTTGGAATGGCTACAGGAAAAGCATGGTTTAAGGTACCAGAAGCAATAAAGTTTGTATTAAAGGGTAAATTCAATAAATGGGTTTCTGGAAAAGATTTAATACTTCACATAATAGGTATGATAGGCGTTGATGGAGCACTTTATAAATCAATGGAATTTACAGGTGAAGCAGTAGCAAACTTAACAATAGACGATAGATTTACAGTTGCAAATATGGCTATTGAAGCAGGAGCTAAAAACGGAATTTTCCCTGTAGATGCAGTAACTGAAGAGTACATGAAAGGTAGAACAGATAGGGAATTAAAGAAATTTGAAGCAGATGAAGATGCTGAGTATAGTCAGGTTATAGAAATTGATTTAAGCACTATAAAGCCAACGGTCGCTTTTCCACATCTTCCAGAAAACACAAAAACTGTAGATGAAGCAGGAGAGGTAGAAATAGATCAAGTAGTAATAGGATCATGCACAAATGGAAGAATGAGTGATCTTAGAATGGCCGCATCTATCCTAAAGGGCAAAAAAGTTAAAAAAGGAATAAGGCTAATAGTATTTCCTGGAACACAAAATATATATCTTGAAGCTATGGAAGAGGGGCTTGTTAGAACCTTTATAGAAGCAGGCGGAGTTGTAAGCACACCAACTTGTGGACCTTGCCTTGGAGGCCATATGGGAATACTTGCAGAAGGTGAAAGAGCAGTATCAACTACAAATAGAAATTTCGTAGGAAGAATGGGACATCCTAAGAGCGAAGTATATCTTGCTAGTCCAGCAGTAGCAGCAGCTTCAGCTATAGCAGGAAAAATAGTATCACCAGAGGAGGTATTATAAATGAAGGCACAAGGAAGCGTTTTAAAGTACGGAGATAATATAGATACAGACGTTATAATTCCAGCAAGATATTTGAATACATCGGATCCATCAGAGCTTGCAAAACACTGTATGGAAGATTTAGATGTAGATTTCTTAAAGAAATTAAAAAAAGGTGACATAGTTGTAGCAGAAAAGAATTTTGGATGTGGCTCCTCAAGAGAACATGCACCAATATGCATAAAAGCCGCAGGAGTATCTTGTGTAATAGCTAAAAGCTTTGCAAGAATATTCTATAGAAATGCAGTAAATATAGGTTTCCCAATACTTGAATGCGCAGAAGCAGTAGATGATGCAAGTACAGGAGACAAACTTGAAGTTGATTTTATAGAAGGAAAAATTAAAAATCTTACTTTAAATAAAGAATACAAGGCACAGCCATTCCCAGACTTCATGATTGAAATAATGAAGAATGACGGACTTGCTAACTGTGTTAAGAAAGGAATGTTCTAGACAGAGCACAGATGACAGAGTACAGAGTACAGTGAAGGTGGATTTACCTTTCGTTTCTCTCAGGTAAATCTTAGAACTTATTAGTATCAGCTGCGCTGAATATTATATTTTAAGCCATGCGCGAGCATTAAGTTTTAGATTTTTAGAAGCGATAGCGGAGAAAAATTAACATTCACTGTACTCTGTCAATTGTACTTTGTACTCTGAAAACAAGTACTTATAAAAATAGAAAGTTTGGAGATGTTTATATGAGTGAATATAAAATAGCCGTCATTCCTGGAGACGGAATAGGCGTTGATATAACAGAGCAAGCTATAAGGGTTTTAGAGAAGGTTTCTGAAAAATACGATACTAAATTTAAATTTACAACTTTAAAAGCTGGCGGATGTGCATTAGATGAATTTGGAGTACCTCTTCCACAAGAAACACTTGAAGAATGTAAAAAATCTGATGCTGTATTTTTGGGAGCAGTTGGAGGTCCTAAGTGGGATGTTCTTCCTGGAAATAAAAGGCCAGAAAAAGCTCTTATGGGTTTAAGAGGAGGACTTGGACTTTATGCAAATTTAAGACCAGCAAAGGTTTATAATATCTTGAAATCAGCATCACCTCTTAAGGAAGCTATAATTGACAAAGGAATAGATTTACTTGTTGTAAGAGAACTTACAGGAGGAATATATTTCGGTGAAAGAGGAAGAGGAGCAGAAGAGGACGTAAACTATGCATATGATACTGAAAAGTATAATGTAGATGAAATAAAGAGAATAGCACATGTTGCATTTAAAGCTGCAATGAAGAGAAATAAAAAAGTTACATCTGTAGATAAGGCAAATATATTAGAGTCATCAAGACTTTGGAGAGAAACTGTAGTTGAAGTAGCAAAAGAATATCCAGAAGTTGAATTAAATCATCTTTATGTAGATAATACTGCAATGCAGCTTGTACGTGATCCATCACAGTTTGATGTAATATTAACAAGCAATATATTTGGAGACATATTGTCAGATGAAGCTTCAATGATAACAGGCTCTATAGGAATGCTTCCATCAGCAAGCTTAAGAAATGACAGCTTTGGAATGTATGAACCAATTCACGGTTCTGCTCCTGATATTGCAGGAAAGGATCTTGCAAATCCACTTGCACAGATATTATCAGCAGCAATGATGCTTGAATATTCTTTCAATATGAGCGCAGCAGCAAGAGATATAGAAAATGCAGTAGAAAAAGTTCTTGAAAAAGGATATAGAACTGGTGATATATACACAGAAGGAACAACAAAAGTTGGAACTAGAAAAATGGGAGAACTTGTTCTTAATGAACTTTAAGATTGGAGGGAAAAGAATGAAATCAGATGCAGCTAAATGTGGTGTTGCAAAAGCGCCTCATAGGTCTTTGTTTAAAGCATTAGGATTTATTGATGAAGAAATGAATAAACCTCTTATAGGAATAGCTAGTTCGTATAGTGAAATAATTCCAGGACATATGAATCTTGATAAGGTAGTTCAGGCAGTTAAAGATGGTATAAGAATGGCAGGAGGAGTTCCTGTAGTGTTTGGAACTATAGGGGTTTGTGATGGAATTGCTATGAATCATACAGGCATGAGCTATTCTCTTCCATCAAGGCAAATAATTGCAGATAGCATTGAAATAGTAGCTAAAGCACATGCTTTTGATGGCTTAGTTCTTGTGCCAAACTGTGATAAGGTAGTTCCTGGAATGCTTATGGCGGCAGCAAGAGTAAATATACCATCTATAGTAGTAAGTGGTGGAGCAATGCTTCCAGGAAACACTAATGGCAAAGCAACAGATTTAAGTTCTGTGTTTGAAGCAGTTGGAGCTGTAGATGCCGGAAAAATGTCTGAGGAAGAACTTTGTGAACTTGAAAATACTGCTTGCCCAACGTGCGGCTCTTGTTCAGGGATGTTTACTGCTAATTCAATGAATTGTCTTTCAGAAGTTTTAGGTATGGCACTTCCTTACAATGGAACAATACCAGCAGTTTATTCAGAAAGGCTTAGACTTGCAAAGAAAAGCGGTATGAAAGTTGTTGAACTTATAAAGAATGATATAAAACCAAGTGATATTTTAACGGAGGATGCATTTATGAATGCAGTATCTGTTGATATGGCACTTGGATGTTCTACAAATTCTCTATTGCATTTGCCAGCAATAGCTTATGAGCGTGATGTTGAAATTAATTTTGATAAAATAAACGAAATAAGTGAAAAAGTACCAGATGTATGCAAATTAAGTCCAGCAGGACATCATCATATAGTAGATCTGCATATGGCGGGAGGAATTCCAGCAGTTGTTAATGGGCTTATAAAAAAAGGCCTTTTAAATGGAGAGTGCTTAACTGTAACAGGTAATACCTTAAAAGAAAATGTTCAAGGTGCAGTTGTAAAGAATGATGATGTTATAAGACTCGACAATCCATATAGTGCTACAGGCGGACTTGCAATATTAAGAGGAAATTTAGCACCAGATGGAGCCGTTGTAAAGAAGGCAGCGGTAGCACCAGAGATGATGAAACACAAGGGACCTGCAAGAGTATTTGAGAGTGAAGACGAAGTTTCTAAGGCAATAAGAGAAGGAAAAATTAATTCTGGTGACGTTGTTGTTATAAGATTTGAGGGACCAAAAGGTGGTCCAGGAATGAAAGAAATGCTTTCACCTACTGCAGCACTTGCAGGAATGGGGCTTGATAAATCCGTGGCACTTATAACGGATGGAAGATTTTCAGGAGCAACTAGAGGAGCATCCATAGGCCATGTATCACCAGAAGCAGCAGAAGGTGGACCTATTGCATATGTTCACGAAGGTGACTTAATTGAAATAGACATAGAAAATAAATATATAAATTTATTGGTGCCAGAGGAAGAATTAAAAAAGAGAGAACCTAAGGTTGTAGAAAAACCAGTTAAAGGATATTTAAATGTATATAGAAAAGGAGTATCCTCAGCAAATACAGGAGCTGTTTTTCATAGTATAAAGGAGTGATTAAAATGGAGTGTACCGGTTCAAGGATTATTCTTGAATGTTTAAAAGAACAAGGAGTAGATACCATATTTGGCTATCCTGGTGGGGCTATTTTGAACATTTATGATGCGCTTTATTCATTCCCAGATATAAAATGCATATTAACTTCACATGAACAAGGAGCAGCTCACGCAGCAGATGGCTATGCAAGAGCAACAGGAAAAGTTGGTGTGTGTCTTGCAACATCCGGACCGGGGGCTACCAACCTTGTTACTGGTATAGCAACTGCATATATGGATTCTGTCCCTATGGTAGCTATAACAGGACAGGTAGCTACGCCTTTTATTGGAAAAGATTCTTTTCAAGAGGTAGACATTACAGGTATAACTATGCCAATAACAAAGCATAATTTTAGCGTAAGAAAAGTTGAAGATTTGCCAGGTATAATAAGAAGAGCATTTGTTATTGCAAAATCAGGAAGGCCTGGACCTGTTTTGATTGATATTCCTAAGGATGTTACTGCAGCAAAGTATGATTATGAAAGTGTAACTATAGAAGAAAATAATAACGGTGGTCAAATTAATGAAAAAGAGTTAAAAGACGCTGTTAATGTTATAAAGGAAAGCAAAAAGCCAGTTATAGTTGTTGGAGGAGGCTGCAATATATCAGATGCAGAGAAAGTAATTCAGGAATTTCAAAACAAATTGAAGTGCCCTGTGTGTACTACTATGATGGGACTTGGTGCTTTTGATGGAAAAAATCCCATGTTTACAGGACTTGTTGGCATGCATGGAACTTTAGCTTCAAATAAATGCATTTGTGAAAGTGATCTTGTAATAGCAATGGGGGCTCGCTTTAGTGATAGAGTTACGAGTAATGCAAAGACCTTTGCTAAAAATGCGAAAATTCTTCACATAGATATTGATGAGGCAGAGGTATCTAAAAATATAAAAGCTGATTCTTTTGTAATTGGAGATATAAAGAAAGTATTAGAAGAATTGAATGACAGGTTTGAAACTAGAGAAGAAAATGAATGGACTAAGTTTGCATTTGATTTAATAAAAAAGGACAGCACTAAAACTGTTAAACTAAATAAAGATGCATCTGTAAATCCCGTATATGTATTAAGAAAGCTTTATGAGCTTACAGATGGAGATGCTTTAATTACAACTGAAGTTGGCCAAAATCAAATATGGGCTACTCAAGGATATATATATACTAAACCTAGAACTTTCCTTACATCAGGTGGACTTGGAACTATGGGATATGGTTTTGGAGCAGCAATAGGAGCTAGTGTTGGAAAGAACAAGATGGTATTTGACATTGCAGGTGATGGAAGCTTTAGAATGAACTGTAATGAGCTTGCTACAGCAGTAAGATATAATTTGCCAGTTAAGATAATTTTATTAAACAACAGCGTGCTTGGTATGGTAAGACAGTGGCAAGATTTGTTTTATGAAAAGAGATTTTCAAGCACTACTCTTGAAAGACAAACAGATTTTGTAAAGATAGCTGAAGGGTATGGAGCACTTGGAATAAGAGCAAATACAAATGCAGAAGTAGAGGATGCTCTTAGAAAAGCAATTGCCTATGATGGACCTGTAGTAGTAGATTTTTACGTTGATGAAGATGCTATGGCAACTCCAATAGTCCCACCTGGAGCAAGTATAGAAAATATGTTGACTTTGGATTAAATTTGATGTATTATAAAAATATAGTTATTTAAAGTGTTAAAGCGATAAACCTGAGAGCAGAAGTAGTAGCTAAAAGGAAGTTGGTTTAAGGTGATTTCAATAGAAGTCCATTAAAATTGAAGTGGGATTTATACCATTTTGAGTTTAATGAAGCAAGCGAGTCTGGAGTGGTGGGAGCCAGATACTAAAGCCTTTAGTGAATGGATCTGTGAGGTAATACTGCGAAAATTATTTTCACAAGTTTAAGAAGTTTTTATAAACTGTGAACTGTGAACTGTGCATTGTGAATTGTGCACTGTCTAAGTAGTGGTATTCGGAGAGTCCACCGTTAAAAGGATAGGATATCGATAGTCATGTTTTTTAAGTGAATTTTCCGTATCTGGATGAGGGCTTATTTGTGTATTTACGATTAAGCTAAATATGGGTG
>Ga0307913_10034_pt1 | contig 10138 bp, 10 predicted proteins | sample GoafecXyGen9Rep1_FD_203704 | JGI IMG/M metagenome (GOLD analysis project Ga0307913, IMG submission 203704) | Metatranscriptome of enriched fungal communities from goat fecal pellet, Isla Vista, California, United States - Xylan, Gen9, Rep 1... ...
CAAGGATGCGAAGCTCCGTGAGAAGGTCAATAAAATCCTCAAGGATTCCGGCCATCCCTATGAGTACAAAGGCACGAGCCAGGTTACGCACTTCCTCTGGATTCTCGATGATCATCCGGAGCTTCTCGATGGCAAGATCGTAAATCCGCTCAATGGCTATAAAGTCGCTGGCTACTATGGCTGTCATATTCTGCGTCCGCAGGAGGTCATGGATCATGGGGACGGCAAGCATCCAGAGTATCTGGAACGCTTGATCCGCAAGCTGGGGGCTGAGCCGGTATGGTTCAGCGCCAACCGCAAATGCTGCGGGTTCCATGCCCAGCTGGCAGCTGAGCATGATGTGCTCGTCGCTACGGGACAGATTGTCGACAGTGCCGATCAAGCTGGTGCTGGCGCCATTGTCACCCCGTGTCCGCTCTGCCAGATGCAGCTCGATATGTATGAGCCGGAGGGCCGTGAGGCTGTCCATTCGCAAGCACAGGTGCCTATCCTGCACCTGCAGCAGCTCGTTGGTTTGGCACTGGGGATGACGAAAGCAGAGGTTGGCTTTGACCGTCATGTTTCAGCGCAGGAAAAGCTCAAATTGGGCTGATGAATAAGCGTACCCTTTCCTAATTTTATAAACACACATCACAAAGCAAAAGTGACAGGCTTACAGAAAGCCTGTCATTTTTGTGCTATAATGGAGCAAATTTGACAACTGGGCAAGGAAAGGAGTGCGGTTCATGGCAAGGGTGGTAGTGATTGGTTCAGGGCCGGCAGGCGTATCGGCAGCACTTTATGCGCGGCGTGGCGGTGCCGAGGTTACGGTAGTTTCGCGGGGAGGACAGACTGGTGCCCTGGCCAAGGCGCATCTTATCGAGAATTACTACGGGCTGGCCGAGCCGGTATCCGGTGCGGAGCTATTGCGTCGTGGTGTGGCAGGTGCGCAGAGGCTTGGGGTGGAATTTGTCACGGATGAAGTCTTGGCGCTATCCTTTGATGAATCATTTACCGGTTTTTTTGTCGAGGGACGTCAGACGAGGCTGGCGGCTGACAGTGTCATCCTGGCGGCAGGCGCAGCGCGCAGCAGCCTGAAAATCCCCGGCATCCGCGAATTTGAGGGCAAGGGTGTGAGTTATTGCGCAGTCTGTGATGCCTATTTCTATCGTGGCAAGACGGTTGCTGTCATCGGTGCGGGGGAGTATGCTCTGCATGAGGCACAGGTATTGCTGCCGCATGCCAAGCGGGTTATCCTGCTGACCGATGGCGCGGAACCTGCCGCAGCTATCCCGGCAAAGATAGAAGTGCGGACGGAGAGGTTGGCGGCTGTGGCGGGCGGGAATCGTGTGGAACAGGTGCATTTCGTGGATGGCAGTACGATTCTGGCTGAGGGCGTGTTTCTGGCTCTTGGCACGGCGGGCAGTACGGAGCTTGCCCGCAAGCTTGGCATTATGCTGGAGGACAGTCATATCAAAACCGATAGGCATATGGCGACAAATGTGCCGGGGATCTTCGCTGCCGGCGACTGCACGGGCGGTCTTCTGCAAGTGGCAAAAGCTGTTTATGAGGGCGCGGAGGCTGGACTGGCTGCCGTGAAATTCTTGCGTGAAAAACAATAGACGGAAAACGCCTGGTTGTGATAGAATCGAAGAGTGGTTACGAATGATAGTCTAAGCAGAGATTAAGAGGTGCACGATGATTAAACTGATTTTATCGGATATGGATGGTACGCTGCTGGATGAAGCGGGGAATATGCCGGCAGGCTTTGATGATGTGATGGCTCGGCTACATGAGCGTGGTGTGATGTTTGCGCCAGCCAGTGGCCGTCAGTATCAGTCGCTGGTGGACAGTTTCCCTGAGTATGCGGATAAGTTCCTGTTCATCAGTGACAACGGCACGATGGTACGCCAGCATGGCCAGGAGATTTTTTCCGATGTCATCGAGCGTCAGAACGCGCTGCGCCTCATCAATAGTGTCAATGAAACCGACGGAATCTATAATGTATTCTGCGGCAAGAAGAAGGCCTATATGCTAAAGAGCAAGCATCCGGAGAAATACTTCGGCGAATTGCAGAAATATTTCCGGGAGCTGGAGCTTGTCGATGACTTTGCAGATGTTGCAGACGATCCCATCAAAGTTTCGTTCTTTACCGCAGACGGCGATGCCGACCGGAAGATTTTCCCGCGGTTTGCGCAGGAAAAGGCTGATATGCAGGTGGTGCTGGCCAGTGCTTATTGGGTGGATATCACCAATAAAGGGGCCAATAAGGGCATGGCGGTACGCAAGGTGCAGGAGCGTCTGGGCATCGGTTTTGAGGAGTGTGCGGCGTTCGGTGACTATATGAACGACAAGGAAATGCTCGAGTCGGTCTATTACAGCTATGCGATGGATAATGCTTATCCGGATATCAAGGAGATTGCGCGCTTCACGACGAAGAGCAATGCCGAAAACGGTGTACTTTGGCAGATTGAGCAGCTTATCGATCAGGGTCTTTGTTAATAAAACGTTAATAAAAATATAATGTAAAAAGGGCCGTCGTTTTAAGGTTCTTCCAATTTGCGGCTTCTATACTAGCAACTGTGAAGATAAAGATTTGAGACAAAGGAGTCTGGAGTTATGAAAGTAAACATGAAGAAAGTCACGGCAATCGCATTGGCTGGCATGATGAGCTTTGGTGTTGCCAGTGTTTCCCTGTCGAGTGTTTCCGAGGCACATCATAATGATGCGCAGCAAGAAGAATATGCCGATGGCACGTCGAATAAATACAGTCATCGCATGCATGAAGAGGAGACGACCCATCGCCAGAATGTCCGCTCCATCCGTTATGAGCATCGTAAGGGTATGATTGATGATAAAGAGCATGAAAAGAAGCTCAAAGAGGAGCAGGAGCGTCATGATCATCAGATGAAGCAGATCAAAGAAGATTATGAGTCGCATAGCCGTCATAAAAAGTAAATAAGCGATAGGCGGCAGAGGCCGTCCGGCAGAAAGGCCGGGCGGTCTTTTTATTGCATATTGCCAGTGGAAACGGTATAATCAAAGATAGATAAATATGGCCGCAATCCAAGAGCAAAGCAGGTGACAGATTATGCCAATGAAAATCGATAATATGACGGCGCAGGGGCCGTCGATTTCTGTGAGCCGCAGCACGGAAGAAGAGCGTGTCCGCGATGCGGATGCCGATTTCGGTGCGGAACTTCGCAGCCAGGAAGAGTCAGTGACGACAGAGCAGCTTGACAAGCTGCTCAAGCAGATAGATGAGCAGGGAGCACGGCTTTCACGGACGCCGACCTATGATGAGCTCAAATCATACCGTACGCTTATCAAGAATTTTGTCGGCGAGGCTGTCAATCATATGTATGAACTGCATACGCAGGCCGGTTGGGATCGCATGGGCCGGCAGAAAGTCTATACGACGGTGCGCAAGATTGACAAGAAACTCGAGGAAATGGCGGAAAAGATCCGGCTGGGGCAAGCAAACCAGCTGGACATCATCGCAAGCCATGATGCCATCCGTGGGATGCTTGTGGATATTTACATGTAATGGAAATCAGCTGGGATAAGATTATAGGCCATGCGGAGCAAAAGCAGCACTTGCAAACGATGCTGGCCGAGGGACGCTTGCCACATGCATTGCTCCTGGCAGGGCCGGATGGCATTGGTAAGAAGATGGTAGGCCGGGCACTGGCGGCGGCCATACTTTGCGGCGAGCCTATGGAAAACGGCGTGGCCTGCGGCCACTGTGCTGCGTGCCAGGCCATGCGGCTTGACACGCATCCGGATTACTATGAAGTCCTGCCAGAGAGCCGCGGCAAGGCGGCCAAGGTTATCCGCATTGAGCAGATCCGTGCGATGCAGACGGAAGCTTCGCGTTATCCAACGATGTCAGCTGGCCGGGTCGTGCTCATCGATGAGGTTGAGCGCATGAACGAGGCGGCAGCCAACAGTCTCTTAAAGACGCTGGAGGAGCCGGCTGGGCAGGTCACATTCCTGCTGATTACAAGCGCACGCAGCTCGCTGCTTGACACCATCATTTCACGCTGTATGCCTGTAAACTTTGGCATGCTGCCGGCTGAGACTATGGCTGCAGCGCTGAAGCACAGGGGAATCCCTGCGGCAGCGGCTATGGAACTGGCGGCCTTGGCCGATGGCAGCCTGGGCCGGGCTGTGACACTTTATGAAAACGGTGGTTTGGAGCTGCGTGATGATGCCTTGGCGTTCCTTGAGCAGCTCGATACTATGGGACTGGAACAGGTCTGGCAGCAAGCCAAGACTCGCGGGGCCTGGGAACGGGAAAAGCTGGCGGAGTGGTTCCTGTATCTAAATATGATGCTGCGGGATATGCTGGTGCTCTATGAGGATGGTGCAAGCCCTTTGCTTTATCATCAGGATAGCCGGCAGCGGCTGGCGGAGCTTTTGCCGCGTTTCTCGGAGCATCGCATCTTTGCGTTGCTCACGCTGGTGCGGGATATACAGCGGCGTTTGCAGGCCAATGTGAACCTGCCCTTGCAGATGGAAGGATTCTTATTGCGTATACGCGATTTGACATAGATTTATTAGGAGGAAAACAGTGCAGACAATTATAGGGGTCCGCTTCAAGAAGGCGGGAAAGATATATTACTTTGGTCCGGGCAATCTTGAAATCGAGCAGGGGCAGCATGTTATCGTGGAGACGGCACGTGGTATGGAGTGTGGGCTGACGGTGCTGGGACCGCGTGAGGTAGAGGATCATGAAATCACGCAGCCGCTGAAAATCGTCCACCGCATTGCCAATGCATCGGATCTTCAGCGCATCGAGGAGAACAAGAAGCGTCAGGTGGAGGCCTTTGCCATCTGCGAGAAGAAAATCCAGGAACATAAGCTGCCGATGAAGCTTGTCGAGGTCGAGTACACCTTTGACATGAACAAGATTATCTTCTACTTCACGGCGGACGGACGCATCGATTTCCGCAACCTGGTCAAGGATCTTGCAGCGGTATTCCGCACGCGCATTGAGCTGCGGCAGATTGGTGTGCGTGATGAAGCCAAGCTCATGGGCGGTATTGGCTGCTGCGGGCGGCCGCTTTGCTGCGCATCGTTTCTCGGCGATTTTGAGCCGGTATCGATCCGCATGGCCAAGGAGCAGAATCTGTCGCTGAATCCGACGAAAATTTCGGGCATCTGCGGCCGTCTGATGTGCTGCCTAAAATATGAGAACGACTGCTATTGTGAAAACTGCCATAAGAAACAGAAAAAGATCACGGCGCCGGCACAGGGCAGCCGTGTTGTATCGGTCGAGGGTGAGGGCAAGGTTATCTCGTTGAACCAGCAGCGCCGGACTGCGACCATCCTGCTCGACAATAGCCGTACGATTGTTGCCTCGTGGGAGGATGTCATCGAGAAAGATGAGGATGACGCTGGGACGCTGGCAAATGTCATCCCTGCCGAGCCGGTGGTGGATGAAGTCTTGGCTGGTATGGAAGCCGAGGATGAGCCGCGGCAGGAGCGGCCGCGCCGTGAGCGCAGCCGCCGCCCTCGTGGCGACCGCAAGACCGATGGTCATTCGCGTGACCGGCGGGAAAGCCGCGAACGGGATAAGGATGCGCGCAATGGCGGTTCACACAATCGCCGCCGTCCTCGTGGCGAGCATGAGAAAAACCGCGAGGGCGGAAACACTCGTCCCCGGCGTGATCGCCGGCCGCGCGGCAATCGCGAGAAGAACGGCAATAGTGGCGGAGGCAAGGAAAACAAGGAATGAGAAACGTCAGCCTGAAGGAGAATGAACGGCTGGACGATTTGATGAAGAGCGGGCGGTACATCATCCAGAATACGCAGGAATTCTGCTTTTCGCTGGATGCGGTGCTGCTCGCCCACTTTTTATCGTGGAAAAGCCGGCAGAAAGTACTGGAACTTGGCACGGGAACGGGTGTGATTCCACTGCTCATTGCCGATGAGGTGGCACGTGTCGATGCGGTGGAGCTCAATCCGGTCATGGCCGATGTGGCCGCTCGCAATGTTTGGATGAACGAACTCACGGACAAGATTTTTGTCCGTGAAGGGGATTACCGCATGATTCGGGAGCTTTATGCGCCCGAATCTTTTGATGTGGTGGTAGCCAATCCACCGTATCGGCCGGTGGCGCAGGGACAGGTAAATAAGATGTCAGGCGTTGCCAGGGCACGCCATGAATTCACGGCAACACTTTTGGATGTCGTGTGTGCGGCCCGCTATGCTTTGCGCTTTGGCGGCCACTTTGCGATGGTGCATCTGCCCGAGCGGCTCGGGGAAATCCTCGTTTGCCTGCATGAGCATCAGCTGGAGCCTAAACGCTTGCAGATGGTGCAGCCGAAGGATGGCAAAGCACCGAATATGATGCTAGTCGAGGCTGTCGTAGGCGCTGCACCTGGCGGGCTTAAGGTCTTGCCGCCGCTTATCGTACATAAGGAAGATGGCAGTTACACGCCGGATATCCTGCGGATTTATGGCATGGAGGAAGATGGATGATAACAGAATCAGCAAATGGTGCCGGGACGCTTTACCTTTGTGCGACCCCTATCGGCAATCTTGAGGATATGACCTATCGCGCGGTGCGTATGCTTGGCGAGGTAGAACTCATAGCGGCAGAAGATACGCGTCATACGCGTCAGCTGCTTACACATTTTGATATTCATACGAAGCTTACGAGCTATCATGAGCATAATAAGTTCACGAAAGGGCCGGAGCTTATCGCCTACATCCAGCAGGGGCATGACCTTGTCTGTGTCAGCGATGCCGGGCTGCCTGGTATTTGCGATCCCGGCAGTCATTTAGCGGAGCTCGCGATTGCTGCGGGCATCCGTGTTTCGCCGCTGCCGGGCTGCAATGCCGGGCTGTCGGCGCTGATTTGCTCGGGGCTTGATACGACGTTGTTCACGTTTGTCGGGTTTCTGCCCAAGACAGCCAGAAAGCAGCAGGAGACGCTGGCGCGTATCAAAAACTATGAGGGTTCGCTGATTTTCTATGAGGCGCCGCATCATCTGAAGGCGACGCTCAAGCAGCTGCTGACGGGCCTTGGCGACCGGCAGGCAGTGCTGGGCCGGGAACTTACGAAGAAGTTTGAGGAGTTTCGCCGTGGCACGCTGTCGGAATTCTTGGCATATTACGCGGGCAATGATCCGCGCGGCGAGTATGTCATAATCGTTGAGGGCGCAAGCGAGGAGACGGTGCAGACGGAAGCTGAGGCGGTACCTGCTGATCCTGCTGAGCTTTGCCGGCAGTTGATGGCTGAGGGGCTTGATAAGAAGCAGGCCATGCGGGAGACTGCGAAAAAACTTGGCCTTAGCCGCCGTGATGTCTATCAGGCCATGCTGACAGAGCAGAAATAATGCGCTATAATGAAAAAGTTAAAAGAAAGCCCGAACCATTAGCGGGTTTGTTATAAGGAGGATCATTTTCCATGACAGAGAAAAAACCGTTTTATATCACGACGCCGATTTATTATCCGAGTGCCAAGCTGCATATCGGCCATGCGTACTGCACGACGATTGCCGATTCGATTGCCCGCTTCCATCGCCTGGCTGGAGAAGATGTGTTCTTCCTGACAGGCTCAGATGAGCATGGACAGAAAATCCAGGAGAAAGCTGAGGCTGAAGGCGTAACGCCTATCGAGTATACGGATAAGATCGTTGCCGGTTTCCAGAATCTCTGGCAGCGTTTGAACATCAGCAACGATGATTTCATCCGCACAACGCAGAAACGTCATGAGAAAGTGGTCCAGGAAATCTTCCGCCGCATCTATGCCAAGGGGGATATCTATAAAGGTTCCTATAAGGGGCTTTACTGCACTCCGTGTGAGAGTTATTGGACGGAGCATCAGCTCGATGAGAATGGCTGCTGCCCGGACTGCCATCGTCCGGTGCAGGAAGTGGCTGAGGAAGCCTATTTCTTCAAGATGAGCAACTATCAGGATAGGATACTTGCTTATATCGAAGAGAATCCAGAGTTCATCCAGCCGGCATCGCGCCGCAACGAGATGATCAACTTCATCAAACAGGGACTCGAGGATCTCTGCATCTCGCGCACGTCGTTTGATTGGGGTATCCCGGTTCCTATCGATGAGAAGCATGTCATCTATGTCTGGTTCGATGCGCTGACGAACTATCTGACGCCGATCGGCTTCCTTGATGATCCGGAGAAATTCAATAAATTCTGGCCAGCCGATTTGCATCTTGTCGGTAAGGAAATCGTGCGTTTCCATACGATTATCTGGCCATGCATCCTCATGGCACTTGATTTGCCGCTGCCGAAGAAAGTCTATGGGCATGGCTGGCTGATTGTCGATGGCGATAAAATGTCGAAATCCAAGGGCAATGTCGTGGATCCGATTGCACTTATCGATGAGTTCGGCGCTGACGCAATCCGCTACTTCCTGCTGCGGGAAATCAATCTTGGCCAGGATGGCAACTTCTCGCGGGATGCGCTGATCCAGCGCATCAACAGCGATCTGGCCAACGATCTTGGCAATCTGCTGCATCGCACGCTCAACATGATTGGCAAGTTCCAGGATGGCATTGTGCTCGCACCGCAGGGAGAGAGCGAAATCGATAAGTCGCTCAAGGCTGATGCGGCTGAGACGGTACAGTTCTTCACCGAGAACATGCAAAAGATGGAATTGTCACTGACCATCAAGAAAGTCTGGGCGTTCATCAGCCGGGCCAACAAATATATCGACGAGACGGCACCGTGGGCACTGGCCAAAGAGCCGGAGAAGAAGCAGGAACTTGCGAACGTCATGTATAACCTCGTGGAGTCGCTGCGTCATATCAGTGTGCTGATTGCGCCGTTCATGCCGATCACAGCTGAGCGCATCTGGCAGCAGCTCAACCTGCCGCAGGCTTTTGCCGAGGTGCAGCTTGACGATATCCGTGCATGGGGCGGCACGCCGGCCAACCTCAAAGTCGGTACGCCGGAGCAGCTGTTCCCGCGCATCGAAGTCGAAAAGGAAGAGCTGCCGGCAAAACAGCCGAAGGCAGGCAAGCAGAAAAAAGAGAAGAAAGCAGAGAAAAAAGATAGCAGTGGCGAAGTCACTTTCGACGAATTCAGCAAATTGCAGCTGCGTGTGGCTAAAGTGCTGAAAGCGGAAAAGATTCCTGAGACGGAGAAGCTGCTGAAACTTACGGTAGATCTTGGCAGCGAGCAGCGTGAGCTTGTATCGGGCATCGCCAACCACTATGAGCCGGCGGATCTCATTGGCAAGAATGTCGTCATGGTGGCAAACTTAAAGCCTGCCAAGATCCGTGGCGTTGTATCGCATGGCATGGTGCTCGCGGCTTCAAAGGATGATGACCTCAAGGTCGTCTCGGTCGATATGCCGGTGGGAGCTATTGTCAAATGATGGAGCTGGTCGATACGCATACGCATCTCAATGATGCGAAATTTGCCGGCAGCGAACAGGAAGTCATCGAGCGTGCCCGTGCAAATGGCGTTACGCGTCTTATCAATATGGGCGATACACTGGCCTCGTCGGCTAAGGCCGTTGAGCTCGCAGCCGCCTATGAAGGGGTCTATGCCGGCGTAGGCATCCATCCGGAAGAGGCTTTTCCGATGACGGGGAAGGATGACGATATGCTGGCGGCATGGACGGAGCAGCCGCGTGTCGTGGCTATTGGCGAGATTGGCCTTGACTATTACTGGGAGAAGGATACGCAAAAGCGGCAGCTGCAGCAGCAAATCTTTATCCGTCAGCTCGACTTGGCCCGTCAGCTGCATCTGCCGGTATGCATCCATGACCGCGATGCGCATGGCGATACATTGGCCATCCTCAAGCGGGAAGGCCGTGGCTTGCGCGGTGTTATGCACTGTTTTTCGGGCAGCTGGGAAATGGCGCAGGAACTTCTGAAGATGGACTGGTATATCGGTGTCGATGGACCGTTGACGTTCAAGAATGCGGCTAAATTACCAGAAATCGTACAGAGATTTCCGCTGGAGCGGCTGCTGGTAGAGACGGATGCACCGTATCTGGCTCCTGTGCCGATGCGTGGCAAGCAGAATGAACCGGCTTTTGTGCGTTATGTTGCCGAGAAAGTCGCCGGAATCAAGGGGATTTCCGTGGATTTGGTGGCAGAACAGACTTCACGCAATGCGGAGGAATTATACGGCCTGTAACCCTTATAAATCATGTTTTTTCACAAAAGTGGTG
>Ga0307913_10037_pt1 | contig 9929 bp, 9 predicted proteins | sample GoafecXyGen9Rep1_FD_203704 | JGI IMG/M metagenome (GOLD analysis project Ga0307913, IMG submission 203704) | Metatranscriptome of enriched fungal communities from goat fecal pellet, Isla Vista, California, United States - Xylan, Gen9, Rep 1... ...
AGATTCTTGACTAAAATGAGGTGTTTTATTCAAAATCAAATTTTACTTTTCCTTAATTAACATATTTCCTTTGTTTAAAATCTCATCACATTTTATTGTATAAATCATTTGAGCAACAGGAGTACTTTCTATCTCTTCGCCTTTTTCATTTTTCATATCATTAAGTTTTATTTGGAAATTTTCACCCTTAGGCCTTAAAACTTCTACAACATCACCAGCAAAAACTTTATTTTTCTGTTCGATAGTTGCAATTTTAGTAGTTTCATCATAGTCCCTTACGAGTCCAACTATATCAAAATCTCTTATATATGATGAAGATTCATAATACTGTTTATTATCTTCTCCATAATAAAATCCTGTGCAGTATCTCCTATGACTTGGTTTCATCAAATAGTCCATCCATTTAGGATCAAATTTATACTCTAAAGGATTTTCAAAATACTTATCTAATGCTTCTCTATATGCTTTTACTACAGACGCAACATAATAAGCACTCTTCATTCTTCCTTCTATTTTAAGCGAATTTATTCCTGATTCCACCAAATCCGGAATATGTTCGATCATGCAAAGATCCTTTGAATTCATTATATATGTTCCCTTGTCATCTTCCATTATAGGAAAATACTGACCTGGTCTTTTTTCCTCCACAAGTGCATATTTATACCTACATGGCTGAGAACACTGTCCTCTATTTGAATCTCTTCCTGTCATATAATTAGATAAAAGACATCTTCCTGAGTAAGAAATGCACATAGAACCATGAACAAATGCCTCTAGTTCACAAGTTTCTGGAAGATTTGCTCTAATTTCTTTTATCTCTTTAAGTGACATTTCTCTCGCAAGAACTACTCTTTTAACTCCATGTTTGTGCCAAAACAAAGCTGATTTCCAGTTCACATTGTTTGCCTGAGTACTCAAATGTAATTCAAGTTCTGGAACAACTTCTCTTGCAGTCATTATTATTCCAGGATCAGAAACTAAAACTGCATCGGCTTTTAAATTATATAATTCTTTCAAATAATCTTCTAATCCAATTAAATCTTCATTGTGTGGAAAAACATTTAAAGTTACATATACCTTTTTACCTAAAGAATGTGCAAAATCAATTCCTTCTTTTAACTGATCAGAAGTAAAATTATCTGCAAATGCTCTTAAATTAAGCTTACTTCCACCAAGATAAACGGCATCTGCTCCATACTCAATAGCAACCTTTAGCTTTTCTAAACTTCCAGCTGGCGCTAGTATTTCAGGTTTATTCACAATACTACCTCCTTGTCGTAACTGCAATTCCATCTCCCATTGGAATTACAGAAGTAACTAAATTTTTGTTATTTGAAACCACATCAAGATAACTTTTCATTCTCTTAACTATGGTAATTTTTCTTCTTATAAGCAGCTCTCTATTTGCCACCATTCCTCTAAATAATACATTATCAGCTATAACAATTCCATCTTTTTTAAGCATTCTAAGACATTCATTAAAAAAATCTTCATAATGTCCTTTTCCAGCATCTATAAATATAATATCATACTCATCCTTAAGATTTTTTAGAGACTCCGTGCAATCTCCAAGTATGACATCTATTCTTTTTTCTAATCCATATTTATGTATATTTTGAAGTGCTAAATTAACCATTTCCTCACTTCTGTCAATAGATGTTATATGAGCCTCTGAATTAACAGCCATCAAAATTGAAGAATATCCTATAGCTGTTCCAAGTTCAAGTATTTTTAATGGTTTTTTTATTGTAACCATTAATTCAAGAAATTTAGCAGTCTCCTTTTGAACTATTGGCACATTATTTTCTTTAGCATATTCCTCTAATTCTTTAAGTAGTCCCTGCCTTTCGGGAATTAATTTTCTTATATAATTTTCAATGTAATCATACATTATTTTGCTCATTAAAATTCCTCCAAAATTAAAATCCCTGAGTTTTTCCTTTTACTTTTAAAAACTCACTATATTTTTTAGTAAAAAAATGAGTTTTATCATTAGTTGAAACAAAATAGATATAATCTGTGCTTTGAGGTTTAGCTGCTGCAATTATAGAAGACTTGCCAGGAGAACAAATAGGACCTTCAGGAAGTCCACTTACAAGATAAGTATTATAACTAGATTTTATTTTCAAATCATTATATGTAAGTTTTTCCTTATGATAGCCAAGGGCGTATTCTACAGTTGCACAAGATTGGAGCTTCATATTAAGCTTCATTCTATTATAAAAAACCGATGAAATAACTGCTCTTTCTTTTTCAATTTCTGCCTCACGTTCTACAATTGAAGCCATAGTTATTATTTTGTCAAGATCATCTATTTTAATTCCTGGTTCCTTTTTTACTCCAGCAATTACTGAAGTGAATCTTCCAAGCATAGTATCTATTATAGCCTTTCCAGCCATGTTCTTTTTAAACTCATATGTATCAGGAAAAAGATAACCTTCAAGTTTATATGTTCTTGCATTATCATTCTTAATATAACCAGGAATATTGTAATCCTTGCAAGCTTTTAAAAATTTATCACTAGATATTATACCTTTTTTCTCTAAGACACTTGCTATTTGCGTTATTTGGAATCCCTCTGGTATTGTTACTTTTACATATGTTTCATCAAAAATTCCACTATTCATATCATGTACAAGGGAATTTATATTTTCTCCAGCTTTTATTGAATAAAATCCCGGTTTAATTTCACCGGGAAATTTTTTATATTTCACATATGCCTTAAGTAAAAACTTATTTTTAATCAAATTATTTTTGTTTAATCTATCTATTATTTTATATAGATTATCATCCTTTTTAACTTCAAATCTATATTTATTATTTACTTTAAACGGATTTCTTATTGCAAAACTTATATATAATACCCCAATTAAAATAATAAGCAAAGAGCAAATCAAAATAGAAATTTTTCTTTTAGTAAATAACTTTTTAATCTCCATAGACCCATTCCCCTTAATTATGGTTCTCTATTTTCCTCTGTTTTTTCTTCTAAGGTTAGTATCAAGTATTTGTTTTCTCATTCTAATACTCTTAGGTGTAACCTCTACATATTCATCTGCAGCTATAAACTCAAGACATTTTTCCAAAGTCATATCTGGTGGTGGTACAAGCTTTAAGGATTCATCTGCTCCTGATGATCTACAGTTTGAAAGATGCTTTTTCTTACATACATTAACTTCCAAGTCTTCTGCTCTTGAGCATTCTCCAACTATCATTCCTTCATAAACTTCAACGCCTGCTCCTATAAATAACTTTCCTCTATCCTGAGCACTAAATAGTCCATAAGCAACTGATGTTCCTGAATCAAATGAAACAATTGATCCCCTTGATCTGCCAGGAATATCTCCTTTATATGGCTCATAATCATCTAAAACAGAGTTCATTATACCATTTCCCTTAGTATCTGTCATAAACTCATTTTTGAAGCCTATTAAGCCTCTTGATGGTATTCTAAATTCAAGTCTTGTATAACCATTTATTGCAGATGTCATATTAACAAGTTCTGCCTTTCTAGGTCCAAGTTTTTCCATTACAACGCCCATGAACTCTTCTGGTACATCTATTGTAAGATTTTCTATTGGTTCAAGTTTCTTGCCGTTTTCTTCTTTGTATATTACCATTGGCTTTGAAACCTGGAACTCAAATCCTTCTCTTCTCATAGTTTCTATTAATACTGAAAGATGAAGTTCTCCCCTTCCACTAACTTTAAATTTATCAGGTGAATCAGTTTCTTCAACTCTTAAACTTACATTTGTTTCAAGTTCCTTTGTTAGTCTATCTCTTATATGTCTAGAAGTTATATAATCACCTTCTCTACCAGCAAAAGGAGAATTATTTACCATGAAATACATACTAAGGGTAGGTTCGTCAATATCTACAAAAGGTAGTGCTTCAGGTTTTGAAGCATCTGCAATTGTCTCTCCTATATTAACATCTGGTATTCCAGAAACAACAGCTATATCACCAAGTTTTACTTCTTCTGCTTCTACTCTCTTTAAGCCTTCATAAACAAATAAGCTAGAGATTTTTACATTTTCTTGTGCTCCATCTCTTCTTATTAAAACAGCCTGTTGGTTCTTTTTTATAGTACCTCTTTCAACTTTTCCTATTGCTATTCTTCCAACATATTCATTTGAATCAATAGTTGAAACAAGCATTTGCATAGGCTCATCTAAATATCCAGAAGGTGGTGCCACATGTTTTATTATTGTATCAAATATTGGTTCCATGTTAGTAGCTTCATCTTCAAGTTCATACTTTGCAACTCCAGCCTTTGCTGATGCATAAACAACAGGGAATTCAAGTTGTTCATCATTTGCTCCAAGTTCTACAAACAAATCAAAAATTTCATCCAAAACTTGAGCTGGTCTTGCATTTGGCTTATCAATCTTATTAACTACAACGATTGGTTTTAACCCAAGTTCTAGTGCCTTCTTTAATACGAATTTTGTCTGTGGCATAGGACCTTCAAAAGCATCTACTAATAAAAGTACACTGTCCACCATCTTAAGAACACGTTCAACTTCTCCACCAAAATCAGCATGGCCCGGAGTATCAACAATATTTATTTTAATACCTTTGTGCATTACAGATGTATTTTTAGAAAGTATTGTTATTCCTCTCTCTTTTTCAAGATCATTAGAGTCCATAACTCTTTCCTGTACCTTTTCATTGCTTCTAAATATATGACTTTGTCTTAATAAAGCATCTACAAGTGTTGTTTTACCGTGGTCAACGTGCGCAATTATTGCAACATTCCTTATATCTTCTCTGGTAAACTTTTCCATTCTTTTTCCTCCATATTATATATATATTGATAAAATATTAACTTTAAATATCATAAAAATAAATTGGATACTTAAGCGTACCCAATTTATTTTAATATTACTATCCTAAAATGTCAAATTGATAATATTATTATTTAACTCAAAGGGTTATATCTCCATTATTATAGGCAATATCATTGGCTTTCTCTTAGTTTTCTCATATAAGAAACCTCTTAAAACTTCTTTTATATTAGCCTTAATTGTTGCCCATTCCTTAATGTGATTCTCTTCGCACTCTTTAAGTGCAGTTTTTACAAGTTCTCTTGCCTCATCCATTAAATCTTCAGATTCTCTTACATAAACAAATCCTCTTGAAATAATATCAGGTCCAGCAATAACACTTCCACTTTCCTTTTCTATGGTAACCACAACTGTAAGTATACCATCCTGAGATAAGTGCTTTCTATCTCTTAAAACGATATTACCAACATCTCCGACACCAAGTCCATCTACAAAAACTTGACCTGAAACTACTGTGCCACTTTTCTTTATGCTGTCCCTTGTTACTTCTATAACATCACCATTATCAGAAAGTACAATGTTCTGTCTTGGCATACCTAAGCTTGCTGCAAGTTCTGCATGTTGCTTTAAATGTCTATATTCGCCATGAACAGGAATAAAAAATCTTGGTTTTATAAGAGTATGCATCATCTTTAATTCTTCTTTACATGCATGGCCGGAAACATGTACATCTGCAAGTCCCTCATAGATAACATTGGCGCCTTTTTTAAATAACTGATTTATGACCCTTGAAACCAGCTTTTCATTTCCAGGAATAGGATTGGCAGATATTATTACAGTATCACCATCTTGAATGGTTATTTTTTTATGCTCTGAAGCTGCCATTCTTGAAAGTGCTGACATTGGTTCTCCTTGGCTTCCTGTTGTTATAATTACAATTTTATCATCTGGATATCTATTTATTGCATCAACTCCTATAACAACACCTTCATTAACTTTGAGATAACCAAGTTCTATAGCAACCGCTACAATATTTTCCATACTTCTTCCCGAAACCGCAACTTTTCTATCAAACTTTTCAGCAGCTTCAACTATTTGCTGTATTCTGTGAATGTTTGAAGCAAATGTAGCAATAATAATTCTGCCTTTGGTTTTTGCAAATATATTATTGAAGGTTTCTCCAATCGTACGTTCAGTCCTTGTATATCCCGGTCTTTCAACGTTTGTGCTATCGCAAAGCATTGCGAGCACTCCTTTTTTGCCAAGTTCTGCAAAACGTGCAAAATCAGCAACACATCCATCTATAGGAGTATAATCAATTTTGAAATCTCCTGTATGGAAAATAACCCCCATCGGTGTATGAATAGCTATAGCCACAGAATCAGCAATACTATGGCTTTGTCTTATAAATTCAACAGACATACTATCAAGCTTAACTATATCTCTTGCTTTAACAACTTTTAAATCCACACTACCGAGTAAATTATGCTCTTTAAGTTTTGATTCAACAATTCCTATAGTAAGCTTTGTACCATATACCGGAACATTTAATTCTTTTAATACATATGGAAGTGCACCTATATGATCCTCATGTCCATGTGTTAAAAATATCCCCTTCACTTTTTCTGCATTTTTAACCAAATAGCTAATATCCGGTATTACAATATCTATACCAAACATTTCTTCATCCGGAAACTTAAGGCCGCAGTCTATAACGACTATTTCATTTTTATATTCGATAACCGTTAAGTTTTTACCTATCTCATTTACACCACCAAGGGGAATTATTTTAATTTTATTTCTTTCTCTTTGCGTGGTTCTCCCCTCCTTCTTTCTTATATTTTATATCAACTATAAATTGTTTAAAATTTACAGCTTCTTTCTGCAATCACTACATAAACCATAAAATTTAACACTGTGGTTTTTAACAAGGAAATCATATTGCTTTTCTATATTTTCCTCTAAACTTTCTAGTAAATCTCCATGCACTTCTATTACTTTACCACAATTAGTACAAATTAAATGGTGGTGTTGATGAATTTCACTTCCATGAACCAGTTCATATCTGTTACATCCGTCATTTAATTCAAGTTTAGAAACTACCCCTATTTCTTCCAAAAGCTGTATAGTTCTATAAACAGTTGCAAGACCAATTTCAGGGCATTCAACTTTAACTAAATCGTACAATTCTTCAACCGTAAGGTGTTTGCCTTCATTTTTTATTATTATATCTAGAACTGCCCTTCTTTGTGGAGTCAGTTTATAACCTTTATCTTTAAGATTATTCTTAAGCTTCTCAATCTCTGCCTGAGACATTACACTCATTTTTATCACCCATTTCAAAATGTTAAATCAACATATACTACTCTGAATCCCCAGAAAATAAAGCTTCATAAGCTTCTGATACAATTTCAAATTCGTCATCATCTTCAACTGTGAATAAAATATCTTCACCTTTTTCATCTTTACCTATTTTGAGTATTATAGCTTCTGAATCTTCTGGAGCATCAGAAGGCACAACAATCACATATTCATTATCTTCAATATCCAATTTAGTTATAACTTCAAAGGTATTTTCTTTTCCCTCTTCATCCAAAAGAGTTATCTTTTCCACATCATTTTCCATGTATTTAAATCCTCCAGTATCTTATTATATTTTAGATATGAAATAACATTTTGTCAAATTTCACTCTTGTATATGCTGTCTAAATATCCTTGTAAAATATATGTAGCTGCAACTTTATCGACTATCTTTTTTCTTTTGGCTCTTGATAAATCCGCCTCAAGCATAGCTCTATGAGCCGCAACTGTTGTAAGCCTTTCATCCCACATTTGTATTGGAAGTTTAATAATTTCCTTTATTATTTCACAAAATGCTAATACCTTCTCACTTTGAGGTCCCACTGTACCATTCATATTCTTAGGAAGACCACATACTATTGTATCAACACCATATTTATCACAAACTTTTTTTAATTCCTCAATATCATATTCTTGATTTTTTCTTCTTATTGTTCCTATGCCTTGAGCTGTAAAACCAAGAGGATCACTTACCGCCATACCTATGGTTCTATCTCCAACATCTATTCCAAGTATTCTCATTTAATAGCTCCTTACATATATAGTAAAAACATAATTATCATTGAATTCATTTTTTAATAAATTGCATTAGCTATAAAGCAAAAATGCCCCAAAGGGGCACTTTTATTTAAGATCAAGATAAGATTTCAAAACTTCTTCAAGTATTTCGTCTCTCTCTAATTTTCTAACTAAAGCACGTGCACCATTGTAGTTAGTTATGTAAGTAGGGTCACCAGATATTAAGTATCCAACTAGTTGGTCTATCGGATTATATCCTTTTTCTTTTAATGCTTCATATACTTCACTCAAAATTGCTTTTGTTAAATCTTTTTTATTTTTTATTACATCAAATTCTATTGTATCATCATTGTTTATATTCCCCATTTTACATATTCACCCCTTTTTAATTTAGTAGTAAATTTGTGCTTTAATATCATTATAAATCATATTATAGTAATTGTATACTACTTTACTAATTTTTCCAGTATTTTTTTTACCTCATCCATTGCAAATTTTAACTTTTCTGGAGATTTTCCGCCTGCTTGAGCCATATCAGGTCTTCCTCCACCATTTCCTCCACAAATATTCGCAACTTCTTTTATAAGTTTTCCACAGTGAACTCCCTTTGATACTACTCCCTTACTAGCCATAGCTACTAATTGAACTTTATCTTCACTTGAAGTTCCAAGAAGAACTACGCCTTCTCCAATTTTATTTCTAACTTTATCACATAAATCTCTTAAAGAATTGGCATCAATATCTTTTACAGCATAGGCAATATATTTAACATCCTTTACTGTGCCTAAAGCTTCAAGTATTTCATCTTCAGCACTACCGGCAAGTTTTGCTTTAAGTGCAGCTATTTCTTTTTCTTTTGCCTTAATTTCTGATGTTTGCTGCTCTATTTTATTTATTATATCCTTATCTGCACATTTAAATTCACTTTCTATGCTTCTTATTAATTTTTCTTTTTCTTCTACATACTCAACAGCAGCAATTCCAGTTACAGCTTCTATTCTTCTTATACCTGCTGCAACACCACTTTCAGATACTATTTTAAACAATCCAATTTCTCCACTGTTTTTTACATGAGTACCACCGCAAAATTCTTTACTGAAATCGCCAACAGAAACAACTCTTACGCTGTCACCATATTTGTCATCAAATAAAGCAGTCGCTCCAGTCTTTTTAGCTTCTTCTAATGTCATTACATCAGTGTTAACATCATAAATTTTCATTATTCTCTGATTTACTATTCTTTCTGCTTTTATAAGCTCCTCAGTAGTAACCCCTGTAAAATGAGTAAAATCAAATCTTAATTTTTCATTGTCAACATACGATCCTGACTGATGTACATGGTCTCCAAGTACCTCTTTTAAAGCTGCCTGAAGCATATGCGTTGCTGTATGGTTCTTTGCTATATTATTTCTTCTTGCTTCATCAACTTTTAATGTAACTTCTTCATCTTTTTCTATATATCCATTTATAACTTCAACAAATTGAATTGTTTTACCAGATATATTCTTTTTGCAATCAATAACTTTTGCTTCACCATGTTTTCCTATAATTACTCCTGTGTCACCTATTTGTCCGCCCATCTCAGCATAAAAAGGTGTCTTTGAAACAACAACTACTCCTGTTTCTCCTGCATTTAATTTTTCAGCTAATTCTTCATTTTTTATCAAAGCCTCAACCTTTGAAGTGCTTTGAAGTGAAGCATATCCTGTGAAAGCAGTTTCTATATTAGAATCTATTTTATCTACAGCTTTTATATCTTTACCCATGTAATTTGATTCTTCTCTTGCATCTCTTGCTCTTTTTCTTTGAAGCTGCATTTCTTTGTCAAAACCAGCTCTATCAACTTCAATTCCTTTTTCTTCAAGTATTTCTTCTGTAAGTTCAATAGGAAAACCGTAAGTATCATAAAGTTTAAATGCTTTAGCTCCATCTAAAACTTTATTTTCCTTTCCCATTTCATCTACATAATCATTAAGTATTTGAATACCGCTATCTATAGTTTGAGAAAATCTTTCTTCTTCAAGCTGTATTACTTTCTTTATA
>Ga0307913_10039_pt1 | contig 9798 bp, 8 predicted proteins | sample GoafecXyGen9Rep1_FD_203704 | JGI IMG/M metagenome (GOLD analysis project Ga0307913, IMG submission 203704) | Metatranscriptome of enriched fungal communities from goat fecal pellet, Isla Vista, California, United States - Xylan, Gen9, Rep 1... ...
CTGCCATCATGAGCTGAATACTGTCGGATGAAGATTTCATCAACACCTGCACCGCCCTGCCCAAAATCACGAAACATGAGCTCTGGCAGACGCTCGGAGCAGGGCAAATCCTACCGTGGATTCAAGATAAACTTCTATTAATCGTTATCCTCTTATTTTCCAGTACTCCCGCGTTTGGTCATCGGGAGGCCCTGTTTGCAGAGCGGGCATTCTTCGGGTTTGTAGGTCTCGACGTTCATGTGGAGCAGTGCTTCGCAGGGAACGTCGCCGAAGTTGGCTTTGCCGCCGCTGCGGTCGACGAGCATGCTGACAGCTACGGGGATGCCGCCGTGGGCTTTGACGACTTCGATAACTTCTTTGATGGAGCCACCAGTCGTTACGATGTCTTCGACGATCAGGCAGCGTTCGCCTTCATGCAGCGAAAAGCCGCGGCGGAAGGTCATCTTGCCATCGACGCGCTCGGTAAAGATGGCACGCGTTCCCAATGCCTTGCCGGTCTCGTGGGCTAGCAGGATGCCGCCCGTCATCGGCCCGACGACGGTTTCGATATTGGCATCCTTGAATTTTTCCGCCATGGCCTGGCAGAGTTTTTCCGTATATTCCGGTTTCTGGAGTACGTTGAATTTCTCCACATAGTGCGGACTATGCAGCCCGGAGGTCAGGACGAAATGTCCATCCATGATGGCATGGCTCTTTACGAGCAATTCTTTAACTTCTGCTTCTGTCATTTATCTTACACGCTCCATTTCTTTGAGTATGGCCTCGGCTGCGGCCTTGGGGTCGATAGCCGCGCGGATTGGGCGGCCGATGACAAGGTGGCTCGCACCATCGCTTAATGCCTTGGCCGGCGTTGCGATGCGGCTCTGATCATCGCTGCTTGCGCCCTTAGGCCGTACGCCCGGCGTAACGATCAGGAAATCGTCGCCGCAGGCTTCGCGGATAAGAGCAGCTTCCTGTGGCGAGGCCACGACGCCATCAAGGCCGGCTTTTTTCGCTAGTTTTGCATAGCGCACGACGGCGCTTTTTATCTGCAGTCCCTGGCCGAGCCCTTCCCAGTCTTCCTGATTGATGCTCGTAAGTACCGTCACGGCAATGAGCTTCGGGCAGGGGATGCCGCGCTTGGCGGCCTCTTCGTGCAGGCGCTCAGCGGCAACCTTCATCATGGTGTAGCCGCCGCCGGCATGCACATTGAGCATTGTGGCGCCCAAATCCATCAGCGAGCAGAGCCCCCCTGCTACCGTATTTGGTATATCGTGCAGTTTGAGATCCAGGAATACATCTTTTCCCTGCGCTCTTAGCCATTTTACGACGTCGCCACCGACACTGTAGAAAAGCTCCATGCCGACTTTATAATAGGATACGCTATCTCCCAGCGTATTGACGAGCGCCTTGACATCCTCCAGCGTATGGAAATCAAGCGCTGCAATCAAACGTTTATCTGCCATAACGTGCTCCTTTCGTTTTTCGCTAATTTATCCAATCTGGACCTTGCCAACGCAATCCTGGATGCTCCCAAGATTGCGTTTGGCCAAATAATCGTTGAGTCCATCGCAAATCTTCATGGTCACGGCCGGGTCGGCAAAGTTTGCCGTACCGACAGCTACCGCGCTGGCACCTGCGAGGAAGAATTCCACGGCATCTTCAAAGCAGGAAATGCCGCCCATGCCGATGATAGGCACTTTTACGGCCTGCGCGACCTGCCAGACCATGCGCACGGCAACGGGCTTTATGCAGGGGCCCGAAAGGCCGCCTGTGATATTGCCAAGCGTCGGCCGCTGGGTATGGATATCAATTTCCATGCCCATAAGCGTATTGATAAGCGAGAGGATATTGGCGCCGGCATCTTCGCAGGCTTTGGCCATCGTCACGATATCCGTGACATTGGGCGAAAGCTTTAGGATGACCGGCTTTTTGGTATGTTTCTTGGCCTCGCGGACGACCGCTGCCGCCGCTTTGGGGTCTGTGCCGAAGACGATGCCTCCCTCTTTGACATTTGGGCACGAGACATTGAGCTCTATGGCTGCAACGCCTTCTACATCGAGCATTCCGGCAAGTACGCCGTATTCTTCAACGGTGCTGCCCGAGATATTGACGATGACATTCATGCCGTACTGCCCGATGCGCGGCAAGGTTTCCTTGAGGAAAACCTCTACCCCGGGATTTTCGAGCCCGATGCAGTTCATCATGCCCATCGGCGATTCGGTGATACGCACGCCATCGTTGCCGCGGCGCGGTTTGAGCGTCGTGCCTTTGACCATGACGCCGCCAAGGCGTGCCAGGTCGACAAAATCGGCAAACTCCTCGCCAAACCCGAAGGTGCCCGAAGCCGTGAGCACCGGTGTGTTCATGGCAATGCCCGCCAGATCCGTATGCAGTTTTGCATCTTTTGCCTGCATGACCTGACTCATGCGAACACCTCCTCTGCCGCAAATACCGGACCATCCTTGCAGACCTTCTTGCGCCGGCCGTCCGTCGTATCGATCGAGCAGGACAGGCAGGCCCCGAGGCCGCAGCCCATGCGCTTTTCGAGCGATACCTGGCAGCGCACACCATGTTCCTTGGCGATTTTCGCGATGCCCTTCATCATGATTTCGGGGCCGCAGGCGACTATCAGGTCATAGTCCTTCTTTTCCAGAAGCTCGGGCAGCAGTGTCGTCGTAAAGCCTTTTGTTCCCAGGCTGCCGTCATCGGTCGTACAAAAGATATCCTGCACCTTGCCGGCAAATAGATCCTGCCAGAAGAGTTCCCCGCAGGTCTTGCCGCCCATAAGTACATCGGCTTTGCCCTGCATGGCCGCGGCATAGAAAAGCACTGGCGAAAGGCCCATGCCACCGCCAACAATCAACGGCCGCTTGGCCGTCGTATCAAAGCCATGCCCCAGCGGGCCAAGAACGTTTATGGTATCGCCAGCTTCCAGCTCCGATAGAGCCTTTGTGCCTTTGCCCACAACGCGGTAGATAAAGGCAACGGTGCCCTTCTCCTTGTCCACTGCGGCAATGCCGACAGGGCGGCGCAGCAGGCAGCTGCTGTTTAGGATGCGCAGCTGCACAAACTGGCCCGCCTTGGCCCGTCCGGCCACTTCCGGCGCGGCAACGACCAGCTCATAGACCTGCGGGGAAAGCTCTTGCTGGCTGATGATAGGGGCATCGACCGTTACTTTTTCCTTAGGCAAGACCATCACCACCACCGACATAGTCCTGGATGGCCAGGCTGTAAACGAGGCGGCGCTCACGCATGAACGAGAGCACGCGCAGGACTTCCCAGGCCGTGTCGAGCGAGGTCAGGCAGGCGATGTCGTGCTCGACCGTCGCGCGGCGGATCTTGAAGCCATCCTTCAAGGAGTGCTTGCCCTGGGTCAGCGTGTTGATGACCATGTTGATTTTTCCGCTCTTGATGCGCTCGATGATATCGGTGCTGCGCTCGTGCACTTTGCCGACAATCTCGACATCGATGCCCATCGACTGGATGGTCTTGGCCGTACCCTCGGTAGCGGCAATCTGGAAGTCGAGCTCGGAGAAGGCCTTGGCCAGCTGTTTCATCTCTTCTTTATCCTTATCGGCCACCGTGAAGAGCACGCAGCCCTTCGTCGGCACATGCGTGCCCGAGCCGATGATAGCTTTGTAAAGCGCGCGGGCATAATGGTAATCGATGCCCATGACCTCACCGGTCGATTTCATCTCTGGTCCAAGCGCAATGTCGACATCGGTCATCTTGGCAAACGAGAAGACCGGCGCCTTGACGGCGACATACGGTTTTGGCGGGACAAGACCGGACTTATAGCCAAGCTCTTTGAGCGTGCTGCCCATCGCGATGCGCGTGGCAAGATTCACCATCTTGACATCGGTGACCTTCGAGAGGAACGGCACCGTACGCGAGGAGCGCGGGTTGACCTCGATGATGTAGACCTCGCCATCGGCGACGACGAACTGGATGTTCAAAAGGCCCTTGACGTGCAGGGCTACCGCCAGCCGTTTCGTGTAATCAATGATCGTGTAGATGACCTTCGACGGCAGCGTCTGCGGCGGATAGACCGCAATCGAGTCGCCCGAGTGGACACCGGCGCGCTCGACGTGCTCCATGATGCCCGGAATGACGACGTCGACACCATCGGAAATCCCGTCGACCTCGACCTCAGTGCCCTGCATATAGCGGTCGACGAGTACCGGATGGTCCGGCGTGACCTTTACGGCACGGCTCATGTAGTCGCGCAGCTCATCTTCGTTGTAGACGATTTCCATGGCGCGGCCGCCCAAAACATAGGACGGGCGGACCATGACCGGATAGCCGATAGCAGAAGCCCCCGTGATGGCATCCGCAAGGTTCGTGACACTGATGCCCTGTGGACGCGGAATCTGCGTCTGCGTGAGGACTTCGTCGAAGCGCTCGCGGTCCTCGGCGCGGTCGATATCGTCAACCGACGTGCCGAACACTTTGACGCCAGCCTTCTGCAGCGAAGCGGCGAGGTTGATAGCCGTCTGGCCGCCGAACTGGACGATGACGCCCTCCGGCTTTTCCTTGTCGATGATGTTCAAGACATCCTCAGTGGTCAGCGGCTCGAAGTACAGGCGGTCGGAGATATCGAAGTCCGTGGATACCGTCTCCGGGTTGTTGTTGATGATGATGGCCTCGATGCCCATCTCCCGCAGTGCCCAGACCGAGTGGACCGAGCAGTAGTCGAACTCGACGCCCTGGCCGATGCGGATCGGGCCCGAGCCGAGGACGATGACCTTGCGGGCATTGGAGGTCTGGACCTCATCCTGCTCGGCGCGGAACGTCGAGTAGTAGTACGGCGTAGCCGCTTCGAACTCAGCGGCGCAAGTGTCGACCATCTTGTAGGCCGGCAGGATGCCCATGCTCTTGCGCGTCGTGCGGATTTCGTCGACGGATTTGCCCGTGATTTCGGCAATCGAGACATCGGCAAGGCCCACGTTCTTGGCGGCCAGCATATGTTTCGGCGTCAGCGGCTCGCTCGTAAGCGTCGTCTCGACGTCGGTGATGTTCTTGATTTTATGGATGAACCATTTGTCGATTTTCGTGACGGCATGGATTTCATCGACGGTGGCGATGCCGCGGCGCAGGGCCTCGGCGATGACGAAGATGCGCTCGTCGTTGATGCGCGCAAGGTTCTTCTTGACGCGCGCATCATCCCAGGCATCCATCTTATCCATATGCAGACGGTGCACGCCAATCTCGAGCGAACGCACGGCCTTTAAGATGGCGCCTTCGAAGTGGCGGTCGATGCTCATGACCTCGCCCGTTGCCTTCATCTGCGTGCCCAGCGTGCGGTCCGCATAGACGAACTTGTCAAACGGCCAGCGTGGGAATTTGACGACGCAGTAGTCAAGGGCCGGCTCGAAGCAGGCTTTCGTCTTCTGCGTTACGGCATTGGTGATTTCGTCGAGCGTATAGCCGATGGCAATCTTGGCCGAAACCTTGGCAATCGGATAGCCCGTAGCCTTTGAAGCCAGTGCCGACGAACGGCTGACGCGTGGGTTGACCTCGATGACGTAGTATTTGTTGCTGTTCGGGTCCAGCGCGTACTGCGCATTGCAGCCGCCCTCGATGCCGAGCTCGCGGATGATGCGCAAGGACGCGCTGCGGAGCATCTGATATTCGTGGTCCGTGAGCGTCTGGGACGGTGCGACGACAATCGAGTCGCCCGTATGGACACCGACCGGGTCGAAGTTTTCCATGTTGCAGACGGTGATGCAGTTATCGTTGCCGTCGCGCATGACTTCGTACTCGATTTCCTTCCAGCCCGCCACACTGCGCTCGATGAGGACCTGGCCAATCATCGAGTAGTTGAGGCCCTTGATAACGATATCGATGAGCTCTTCTTCGTTCTCGGCGATACCGCCGCCCGTGCCGCCCATCGTATAGGCCGGGCGCACGATGACCGGATAGCCGATTTCCTTGGCAAACGCAACCGCCGACGGCACATCCTCGACAATCGTCGACTCAGGGATAGGCTCGCCGAGCTTCTGCATCGTCTCTTTGAACATTTCGCGGTCTTCGGCCTTTTCGATTGCCTCAAGCGGCGTACCCAAAAGCTCGACGCCGTACTTTTCGAGTACCCCGCGCTCGGCAAGCTGCACCGCAAGGTTCAAGCCAGCCTGGCCGCCCAGCGTTGCGAGTAAGCCATCCGGACGCTCCTTCGAGATGATTTCCTCGAGAAATTCCGGCGTCAATGGCTCAATATAGACGCGGTCAGCGATATGCGAGTCCGTCATGATGGTAGCCGGGTTCGAGTTTACCAGAACGACCTCCAATCCCTCTTCTTTGAGCGAACGGCAGGCCTGGGAACCGGCGTAGTCAAACTCTGCGGCCTGCCCGATGATGATTGGGCCCGAGCCGACGACCATGACTTTTTTGAGATTTTCTTTCTTTGGCACAGTTTATTCCCCCTTGAGCATCGTCCAGAACTGATCGAAAAGATACATATTGTCATCCGGTCCCGGCGATGCCTCCGGGTGGTACTGTACCGAGAAAATCGGCAGGTCTTTATGGCGCATGCCCTCGACCGTGCCGTCGTTGACATTGATATGCGTGACTTCCAGCGGCAGATCCTTGAGCGATTCCTCGTCGACGGCATAGCCGTGATTCTGCGAGGAAATCTGCACGCGGCCCGTCAAAAGGTTCTTTACGGGCTGGTTGCAGCCGCGGTGACCGAACTTGAGCTTATAGGTCTTAGCGCCCAAGGAACGCGCGAGCAGCTGATGGCCAAGGCAGATGCCAAAAATCGGTTTCTTGCCGATGAGCTTCTTGATTTCTGCGACGATTTCCGGAACGTCTGCCGGGTCGCCAGGGCCATTCGAAAGGAAGATGCCGTCCGGCTGCAAAGCCAGGACTTCCTCCGCCATCGTATGGGCCGGCACCACCGTGAGCTTGCAGCCAAGGTCGTGCAGCGATTTTAAGATATTCTGCTTGACGCCAAAGTCCATGGCGACGACATGCGGTGCATCAGCGGCCTCGGCCTCCATAGTGTATGCCTCAGGCGTCGTGACTTCCATGACCACATCCTTCTTGATGGGCACAGCGAAGAGCTCGTCGATTTCGGTCTGGGCGGCATCTTCGGACACGATGATGCCCTTCATGGTGCCGGCCGAGCGGATCTTGCGGGTGACGGCGCGGGTGTCCACATCGTAGAGACACGGTACGCCCTGCTTCGTCAAAAAGTCCGCAAGGCTCGTCTCGTAATGCCAGTTGCTGCCCATCTCGCAAAGCTCGCCGATGACGAAGCCATTGACAAAAGATTTACGCGACTGCATGAAAAGGTCCGCGATACCGTAGTTGCCGACCATCGGATACGTGAGCGTCAAAATTTGACGGCAGTAGGATGGATCGGTCAGGCTTTCCTGATAGCCCGTCATGCCCGTATTGAAAACAACCTCGCCAGTTGCCTTGATGTTATTCAAAAGTTTGCCGTGGAAAACGGTACCGTCCTCCAGGATCAATTTACCTTTCATGAAATCACCTCATATATGTTAAAGAACTTCGCCATCCCGCATGACGATCTTGCCAGCAACGATCGTCAGTACCGCCTTGCCCTTGAGCTTGCGGCCGATGAACGGACTATGGCTGCCCTTCGTGTAGAATTTCTTTTCGTCAACCGTCCAGCAAAGCTCGGGATCGATGACCGTGATGTCGGCGCTCTTGCCAACCGCCAGCGTACCAGCATCCATGCCGAATACCTTAGCCGGCTCACAGGTCATCTTGGAAACGATGGTCGTAAGGTCAAGTTTTCCCTGATGATATAGATCCGTCAGCATAATGCCCAGCGATGTCTCCAGGCCAGGGAAACCGCTGGGTGCATAGATATACTCGCGGTCTTTCTCTTCCTGTGCATGCGGGGAATGATCGGTTACGATTGCGTCAATCGTGCCGTCTTTGAGGCCTTCGAGCAGTGCCTCGCAGTCCTTCTGCGCGCGAAGCGGCGGATTGATTTTCGTTGACGTGTCAAACAGGTTGACGCATTCGTCGGTAAGCGTCAGATGCTGCGGCGTGACTTCACAAGTGACGCGCACGCCGCGTTTTTTGGCCTGGCGTACGATGTCCACCGCGCGGGCCGAGCTGATATGGGCCACATGGACGCGGGAACCAGCATACTCGGCCAGCATGATGTCGCGGGCTACGGCGATATCCTCCGCAACCGTCGGGCGGCCCTTGAGCCCGAGCATCGCACTGCGATGGCCCTCGTTCATCACGCCGTCTTCGACGAGCGACGTCTCCTCGTCATGGTTGACGATGACCTTATCAAACGTATGCAGATAGTCAAAGGCATTCAAGAGCACTTTGGCCTTCTGGTCGTAGTGGCCGTCGTCGGAGAAAGCCACGGCGCCAGCTTCGATCATATCGCCAAGCTCGGCCAATTCCTTGCCCTCCTGCCCCTTGGTCACCGCACCGATGATTTTCACATGAACTTTGGCGACATCCTCGGCGCGCTTTTCCAAGCTGCGCACCATGGCCGCATCATCGACTGCCGGCTTCGTGTTCGGCATCGTGCAGACCGTCGTAAAACCACCAGCGGCGGCGGCTTTGGCACCGGACTCGAAGTCCTCTTTGGCCTCCTGGCCCGGCTCGCGGAAATGCACATGCAGGTCGATGAGGCCCGGCGTTACTACCTTGCCTGCAGCATCGTAGACCTCTGCCCCAGCAGCTTCCAGATTTTCGCCGATTGCCTGTATCTTGCCATCCTCGACGAGAACATCGGCGATTTTATCGAATTTTTCGGCCGGATTGATGACGCGGCCGCCTTTAAGCAAAAGTTTCATTCCTGTTTTCCTCCCGTCAATACCAAGGTAAAGAGTGCCATGCGGACTGCGACACCATTCTGTACCTGTTCCTGAATGGCAGAGTTATCGCCATAGGCAGTGAACGGAGAGATTTCCCAGCCCTTGTTCATCGGGCCCGGATGCAGGATAAGCACATCGTCTTTTGCAAGCTTCAGGCGCATGTCGTTGAGGCCGAAGATGCGCGCATACTCACGCGTCGTCGGGAACAGGCCGCCCTTCATGCGCTCAAGCTGGATGCGCAGCACCTCGATGACATCGGCATTGGCGATGGCATCTTCGATGCGCTCATGGACAATGACGCCCGGCTCCTGATAGAGGAAACGCGGAATCAGCGTCTTCGGGCCGGCGATATGGACTTCCATGCCCATCTTGCGCATGCCGTAGATATCCGAGCGCGCTACACGGCTATGCAGCACATCGCCGATGATGGCGACCTTGAGGCCCTCGAGATGGCCTTTGTGCTCCTGGATCGTGAAGAGGTTCAAAAGTCCCTGCGACGGATGCGCATGCGCACCATCGCCAGCATTCAGTATCACAGGGCTTACGACACGGGCGGCATATTCAGCGGCCCCCTCGGCCTTATGGCGCATGACGATGGCATCGACGCCCATGGCCTCGACCGTGTAGAGCGTATCGCGCAGGCTCTCGCCCTTGACGATGCTGCTCGTGCCGGCCGTGATGTTGACGACATCGGCACCGAGGTATTTGCCGGCCAGCTCGAACGACGTGCGTGTGCGCGTGCTCGGCTCGTAAAACAGCGTGACAATGGATTTTCCGCGCAGTGTCGGTACCTTCTTGATATCGCGGTGGATGATGTTCTTCATTTCCTTCGCGGTCTCAAGTACGAGACGAATCTCCTCCGGGCTGAAATCCTCCAGGCCCAGGACGTTCTTGCCTCGCAAGGATACATTAGTTTTTCCCAAGTCAATCACTCCTTAACATGTTGACAATCATAATTATACATTACTTATGCATAAACTTTCAAGGGATATCCATTGCCTTTTTC
>Ga0307913_10040_pt1 | contig 9736 bp, 12 predicted proteins | sample GoafecXyGen9Rep1_FD_203704 | JGI IMG/M metagenome (GOLD analysis project Ga0307913, IMG submission 203704) | Metatranscriptome of enriched fungal communities from goat fecal pellet, Isla Vista, California, United States - Xylan, Gen9, Rep 1... ...
CCGGTCAATCATCAGAATTTGAAGCGGTTGGCCTCATTCTGCAGCTCATCAGCCATGCGCGAAAGCTGCTGGCTCGAAGCGGCAATCTCTTCCATCGAAGCCGACTGCTCTTCGGTGGCGGCCGAAATCGAGGAGATGTTCTCCGTGATGCGTTTCGTGGAAGCCTCGACATTCTCGGCATCCTTGAGCACCGACATGCTCGCATCGGCCACCTTGTTGGCATTGCTTGCCGACTCCTTGACCATCTCATCGACGATACGGATATGCTCGGCAATGACCTTGAACTGATCGCCAGCATCCTTGACGGCCTGGCTGCCGACACGTACCTGCTCGGTACCGGCATTCATCGAATCGACGGCCTGGATAGTGACCTTCTGGACACTGCCGATCTTCTGGGCGATTTCCTGTGCAGCCTCAGAGGACTGCTCGGCAAGCTTGCGGACCTCATCGGCTACGACCGAGAAGCCGCGGCCCTGCTCACCGGCACGGGCTGCCTCGATGGCCGCATTGAGTGCGAGCAGGTTCGTCTGCTCGGCAATGCTCTGGATCGTGTTGACGATCTCGCCAATCTCTTCGGAGCGGCGGCCCAGCTCGCCGACAGCAGCTGCCGACTCATTGACCGTGCCGAATACTTCGCGCATCTTGTTGACGGCATCCTCGATGGCGGCAACGCCCTCGAAGGCAGCCGTGCCAGCCTTGCTCGAAGTCTTGCTGATCTGCTCCGAAGCATCGGCGATGTTCGTGACCTGCTCGGTCATGTTGCGGATATGCCCGACCACGCCGGTCATCGTCTCATTCTGGGTATTTGCCGACTCAGCGATATCGCCGACGCGTTCAGCCACATGCGTGATAGTCTGAGCGACCTGCTCTACGCCATGGGACATCTGACCCGAGGAGTTCGATACCTCATCGGCACTGCCCTTGATCTGGCCGAGCAGCTTCTTGAGTTCATCGGACATCTTGTGGAACGAGCGGGCCAGATTGCCGATTTCATCATCGGTTTCAATCGTAAGGTCATTCTGGCGCAAATCGCCATTGGCGATACGGCCTGCCGACTGCTCGAGACCGCGCAGCGGCGAAACAATGACGTTCGAAATCCACATGGTTGCAAAGAAAATCAGCACCAAGGCGATAACCAGTACAATAGCCAAGGTCATGCGCATATTGTTGACACTTGACATGAGCTGGCTCCTATCGACAATCGTCAGATACTTATAGCCCGTCTTATCGGATACATAGATGTTGACAAATTTCTTCGCACCATCAAGCTCGATTTCCTGGAGTCCCTTGGAACTCATGTTGAGGGAAGTGATGTCCCCGAGCTCCGACTCTTCGAGCTTCTTGAAGGCAGCATCTGGATGTTTCGGATCGGCAATGATGACATTGTCCGCATCGAGCATCATCAGATAGCCTGTCTCGCCGACCTTGATCTGCGAAATCATGTCCGTGACTACCGGCAGGTCAATGTTTAAGCCCAGGACACCAAGCGGCTGCCCCGACATATCCTTGACCGTAGCGAAGATGCCGACCGTTGGCGTACCCTTCGAAGTCTTGAACGGCTTCGTGATGCGCACAGCATTCGTATCAGCCATGCTTTCCTTGTACCAGTCACGCTTACGGGAATCATAGCCCTTCTTGCGCTTTACGGCCGGATACTGCAGGTAGCCGCCATCGGTCGTACCATAGCTGACAACGGAAATGACGCCCTTATTGGCCTCCGCCATACGCTGGAACAGCTGATAGGCTTGCAGCTCAAAGCCGCCCTTGGCCTGCGGGTCCATGGCAATCATGCCATCGGCGCCAGCCTCACCATCGATATACACCGTGATGCCGCCACCGTTTCTGAGGATTGGATCGTTGGCCATATTGACAAGGCCATCGCGCAGACCGCGCAGGAAAAGATCCATCGACGTATCTACCTGCGTTGCCTGCAAATCCGTCTCCTCAACGAAGTTTTCCATCTCATGATTCGTGATGATGCGATCGAGGACAATGCCCAACACCAGCATCGTCGCTACAAATACCACAGAAACAAGAACCATGATTTTCTGTTTGACACTGAAACGTGCCAGAAGTTCTTCCATCCTATCATCTCCTTATTCTTTCATCGAGGTCCCAAATCTTACACCAGCCAAATGCCAGTATAATCCTACGATACCTCTTTTATACGACAATCATGTAAAAAAATCCTTCTGCCCCTCCATCTTTTTCCCACAAAAAAGCAAACCCATAGGCCAGCGGCTGATAGCCGCTATTGCCTATGGGTTGGAAATTGTTGCTAACAGTCTTCACCGCTTTCCTGACGGTTCAGGAAAATACGGTCTTTTTCGCTAAGCTCGGCCTTTTCCAGCAGATCCGGCCGGTATTTTTTCGTCACCAAGAGCGACTGCTCACGGCGCCACTGGCGAATCCTGGCATGATTGCCGGACAGCAGCACCTCCGGTACGGCCATGCCTTCAAACTCACGCGGACGCGTGTACTGCGGGAACTCCAGCAGACCGTCGTAAAACGAATCGGTTGGCGCCGAATCCGGCGCACCGAGTACGCCCGGCAGCATGCGCGACACCGCATCGGTGATGACCATAGCTGGCAGCTCGCCGCCCGTCAGGATGAAGTCGCCAATCGAGATGGCTTCATCGGCGAGCTTATAGATGCGCGCATCGAACCCCTCGTAATGGCCGCAGATAAAGACGAGCTGATCGTAGCCGGCCAGCTCCTTGGCCTTTGCCTGCGTAAACGTCGGCCCCGACGGGTCCATGATCAGCACGCGGCGGTTGGCGGCGAATTCTTCCGTTTTCGCCAGCACATCGCGCACTGCTTTGTACATCGGCTCAGGCTTTATGACCATGCCCGCACCGCCGCCAAACGGCGTATCATCGACGTGATGATGCTTGTCTTCCGTATAATCACGAAAATTCGTGAAGTGAATGTCAAGGATGCCATTGTCAACGGCACGCTTCGTGATGCTGTCGCCGAACGGCCCCGCAAACATCTCCGGAAAAATCGTCACCATATCAATGCGCATCGGAAATCTCCTCCGGCATATCGACAACCATGCGGCCGCCAGCCACATCGATTTCCTTGACGACAGCCTTGAGCGCCGGTATCAAAAGCTCCCCGCCATCGGTGCGGCGCGCCTGATACACATCATTGCTGCCCGTGCGCAGGACATTCTCCACTTGGCCAAGCTCCCTGCCTTCGCTATCATAGACCGTAAGGCCGATGATGTCGAAGGTGTAGAACTCGCCGTCGGAGAGCGGCGCCGCCTCACTGCGGTCAACCGTCAGCAGCCTTCCCGTCAGGCGCATCGCGTCCTCACGGATTGGATACTCGCGAAACTTCATCAGCACGTACTGCTTATGGTATTTGCAGCTTTCGACATGCAGCAGCTCGTCGCCGACCATGACTTCCTTCATATCCGCAAAGCGCTCGGTGAAATCCGTCAGCGGGATGATGCGCATCTCGCCATGGATGCCATGGGCCGCGCCGACCTTGCCGATCGTAACGCGTTTTTTCTTAGCTGCGGATGGCGATAATCTTGTCATCTTCCACCAGCACTTCCACATTCATGAGCTCGCGCATATCGTCGCCAACATGGACATCGACCTGGCGCTCCAGCGTTCCCTGTACGATTTCCGCACCGAGAACGAGTTTCTCCGTCTCTTCTTTGCGGGCCAGTGCTTCCTCACGGTACTGCAAACGCTTCTGGCGCTCCTGGCCGAAATGCGCCTGAATGGACTGCAAACGCTGGATTTCTTCCGGCGTCGGGTTCTCTGCATCTTCCGGCTGGTTTTCCTGCATCACGCGTTTTTCCTGGATGTTCAGCTGCTGAACCTCGAGTTCTGCGCGGCTGATTCCCTCTTCGAGGTCACCAAGGATCTTTGCCTTGAGTTTTTCCGTCAGTTTTGCCTTGATTGTAACCGGCATTTTCAGTGAAATCATATCCATGACAGTTCCTCCTACACATAGAAATAGCGGCCAGCCCATGTAAGCATGAACCTGCCGCTGTTTCATCTAAATAATCTCAACCGTGACTTTGGTATTCTCCCGGGTGGCCGCGGCTTTGACCACGGTACGCATCGCTTTCGCGATACGACCCTGACGCCCGATGACCTTACCCATATCATCCTCGGCAACATGAAGTTCGAGCACGGTCTGCCCATCTTCCTGTCGTTCGTCCACACGGACGGCCTCGGGATGCTCCACTAAGGATTTGGCGATAACTTCAACAAGTTCTTTCATGTTGAGCCTCCCAATTATTTCTTAGCTTTAGCTTCAGCAAATTTAGCCATGATGCCCTGTTTGCTGAGGAGATTTTTAACGGTATCGGTCGGCTGAGCGCCTTTGTTCATCCAATCAAGAACCTTAGCCTCGTCAACGCTTACTGCTGCCGGCTGCTTGGACGGATCGTAGTTACCGAGAATCTCGATGAAACGACCATCACGCGGAGCGCGGGAATCAGCTACAACGATGCGATAGAACGGATTCTTCTTTGCACCCATACGGTTCAAACGAATCTTTACTGCCATGAAAATTCACCACCTTTCGTAGGAAAAATAAACTTTATACTATCAATGCATAAACGGAAGTTTCGGGAAACCGCCGCCCAGGCCGCCAAGGCCACCCAGACCGGGGAACCCCTTCTTGCCCTTCTGCATCTTTTTCATTTTCTTCATCATCTTCTTCATTTCGCCGAACTGCTTCAAAAGCTTGTTGACATCCTGTACGCGGGTACCAGAGCCCAGCGCGATGCGCTTGCGGCGGCTGCCATTGATGATGTCGATGTTGGCACGCTCAGCTGGCGTCATCGATTTGATGATGGCCTCGATCTGGCGCATCTCCTTGCCGTCAAGATCGATATTCTGGCCTTCGAGCTGCTTCTTGAGACCGCCCATGCCAGGAATCATGCCGAGGATATTCTCCAGCGACCCCAGCTTCTTGACCTGCTGCATCTGCGAGAGGAAATCGTCGAGCGTGAACTCATCCTTGCGGAGCTTGCGCTCCATCTTCTTGGCCTCTTCCATGTCAAAGGTCTGCTGCGCCTTTTCGACCAGCGAGAGCACATCGCCCATGCCGAGGATACGCGAGGCCATGCGGTCCGGATGGAATGGCTGCAATGCCTCGAGCTTCTCGCCCATGCCGACGAACTTTATTGGCACGCTCGTGACGGCCTTGACCGACAGCGCCGCACCACCACGGGCATCACCGTCAAGCTTCGTCATGACGACACCATCAAGGCCGAGTGAATCGTTGAAGGCCTGCGCGACATTGACCGATTCCTGACCAGTCATCGCATCGACGACGAGCAGGATTTCGTGTGGCTTGACCTCGCCTTTGATATCGCGCAGCTCCTGCATGAGCTTTTCGTCAATCTGCAGTCGGCCAGCGGTATCGATGATGATGACATCGTTGGCATGCGACTGCGAATACGCGATGGAGTTCTTGGCGATCGTCACAGCATCCGTGCCCTGCTCCATCGTGAAGACAGGCAGCTCAAGCTGCTTGCCGACGACCTGCAGCTGCTTGATAGCTGCCGGCCGGTAAATATCGCAGGCGACAAGCAACGGGCGCTTGCCCTGCTTCTTGAGGGCCAGCCCCAGCTTACCGGCAGACGTCGTCTTGCCGGCGCCCTGCAGGCCAACCATCATGATGACGGTCGGCGGGTTCGGGCTCATATTGATACGGCTCTGCGTACCTCCCATGAGGTTCGTGAGCTCTTCATCAACAATCTTTATTACGACCTGAGCCGGCGTCAGCGTTTCCAGGATATCCTGGCCGATAGCGCGCTCCTTGACGGTCTTTATGAACTGTTTGACTACCTTGAAGTTGACGTCGGCCTCAAGCAGGGCCATACGCACCTCACGCATGGCGTCGTTGACATCGTCCTCCGTCAGCTTGCCATGACCGCGGAGCTTCTTGAATGTCTCCTGCAGGCGGTCAGATAAACTCTCAAAAATCAAAGCGATACCTCCTGACTACGCCCCAAGAATGGCGCGAGCCGGTCGAGAACCTCAGCCACAGCTGCTTCATTGCCTGGCTGTCTGAGGCCTTCGATGGATTCATATATTTTCGCCAGTTCCTGCCGCTCCTCCTGATAGCGGTGCGCCAGTCCCAGCTTCTCCTCATACGCTTCCATGGCCTTCTGTGACCGATGGATGTTGTCGTAGACAGCCTGCCGGGAAATCCCCAGTTCCTCGCCAATCTCCGACAAAGAGAAATCTTCAAACAGATGCATACGCAGGCATTCCTGCTGCTTTTCGGTCAAAAGCGCCCCATACAGGTCAAACAAAGCCGACAGATATAAAAGCTGCTCCATATTCCTATCACCTGTTTTACAAAAATATGTGCCAAGGCTTTCTCCTTGACATTGCTATTATACCGAAGCCATCATAACCTGTCAAGCATTTTTCCTTGGCACATAAATTTCTTTTTCTTCTATTTATATTTTTACGTACTCCGCGCCCAGCGCGAGGATTTGCCAGCCATTTGCCTCCAGCACTGTCGCAAAATCATGCGCCGTGCCGTTAAAGTCAATGTCAACAGTCATATTGCCAAAGCTCGTGCTGCGGACAAAGACGTTGTTTACGCCTGCGAGTTCGCGCAGATAGGTTGTTGCCGCGCTGATATTGCCAAGCTTGCTGCCCGTAACGATGAGCTGCAAGTGCTGCTCGGGATTAGCCGCCTTGTTAAGTGCTGCCTTGCCTATGGCCGCAGGGATACCCTTGGCGGCAGCCGCTACAGCCTCATTTACCGCATTGGGCCCGCGCCGCTCGGATTTGCCCGTGAAGACGCCCGTATAGAGTACCTCGCCATTATTGACATTGAGCATGCGCACCGACACGGTGACATTGGCCTTCTTGAGGTTCTCGAAGCCCGGCATCGGCGCATAATCAGCCATACTGCCCACGGCCTTGTCGACCGTGACTGTCACCAGATAGTCCAGCGGGAATTGACTGGTCAAAGTCTTCATCATTGACTTGTCACCGGCATAGCTTGCCGCCAGCAGCTGCTTCTGTTTTGACTTGTCAAGCTGATTGACGTCAACGATGCGCGTATAGCCCTGCCTGCGGATGCCTTCCATCACGGCATTTTCAAGGCTTGCATAGCGGATGCCCTGCTGATCCATGGCCACGACACCGACACGCGGGTCCTGCATATTGGCACCGACCACAGCTTTTTTCTGGGCATACGTGCCAAGCGCCGCGCTGATTTTCTGCTCCGAGACATCGGCGCGCACCTTGACCGTATAGAGCCCGTTGTCCTTTACCGATGACAGTACCTCATAGCTTTTGATATAGCCATCGGCCTGCGTGTAGATGCGGTCATTGATCAGCTGGTAATTCTGCACATAGCTGCGGCTGTCGACCATGACGCCGACCTGCTGCTCGATGGCCTGCCGCAAAGCCTGCCTCAGCGCACTGCGCTCCGAGCCGCCGTACCCTGTCACCGTCACCACCACTGCCGAAGCAGACATCGCCGGCAGCACGAGCAGTCCTGTCAGCACTACAAGTTTCTTCCACATTCCCCTCGCCTTCCTTCCGTTATTGACACCTTCAGTATACCATCAATAACTATAAGAATGCTGAGAACTTATCAAAAAATCTGTCCCTGCAGTACTTTCTTTTCCTTAATTCTTTCTTTATTCTTTCTGTGTTTTTACGCTTCGCCATTGGCGATAGCTGCATACTGCTCCTCGGGAATCATCGGTGAACCGATTTGCGCCAGCAAGCCGTCATCAATCGTTCCCTGCTCCGCATACTGCCGGCCCGCCGCACGCACGAGCGCAAGCCGCGGCTTCGTGACGATATCAGCCTCGGGCACATTGAACATCGGACTCTCGGGCACCGTGATAATCGTATGCTGCCGTGGGAACAGCAGCTTGAACTGTGCCACTGCCGGCTCGAAATTGCCCTTGCTGTTCGGGAACCCGCAGCCGCAAATCATCAGATAGCGCAGATGCGCAAAATCCGCCTGGCCGATATGCTCATAGCGGCCGCCAACCTTCTTCATCTTCATGCAGGAAAGCGGCATCGTCCGCTCGATAAATGCCTTGAGCTTTGCCGGCATGCCATATCCATAGAGCGGAAAGTTAAGCAGCAGCAAATCGCATTCAAGCACCTTAGCCAGCAGGGCTTTCATATCATCCGTATGGATGCAGGTCCCGCCATTGCGCTTGCAGGTAAAGCAGCCCACACAGAACTCGATATGTTTCTCAGCGATATGGACGACCTCAATATCCTGCGGCGCAGCCTCCTGCATACCGGCGACAAACGCCCGCGTAATATGCATCGTATCGCTTTGCTCTTTTTTCGGGCTGCCATTCAATACCAGGATTTTCATTTTCCTATACGTCCTCCCACTCACTTCACACGCTCCAGCCAATCATCCAGGAACTTCATCTGCTCTTCGGTATGGAACCAATGCTCACCAGCTTCCATTACCGTAAGATTCGCATCATGTGCTTTGGCAAAAACCTGCATCGTCGCATAATCCGTAAGATTATCCTGACCCCCATACAAGATTTCTGTCGGCACCGTCCAGTTCAGCGGATGCTCACGCACATAGGAAAGATATTCCCAGGACAAGTCCTCGCCAAATGCCGTATGGATCACGCCCTGTTCCTTTAAGTCCGCTTCTGTTACCTGCGCCCACTGCATCATATTTCGGATGAGCTTTTCCATATCCACCACGGGTGAAATGAAGTACGCCTGCTTCACATATGCATCAATACCGCCACACATGCTGAAAAACGCGCCAATGCTATTGGCAATCAGCACCACATTATCATGCTTCTTATCTATGTCCCTAACGGTCTTTCGAATCTCATTTCCTGTTTCCCACGGGGTAAAGGTCTTATAATCAAGGCCCAGCACCTCCGCAGCGGGGAAAAACGCCCGATAATGCCCGGCCTCCTCTGCACTTCCGCCCTTCCCGTGGACGTAAACTACAATATCCATACTACCCTCATTATTCTTTTTCACTTCTTGACTAATGCCCCAAAGACTGCATCCTTGTCAAACTCGCCGGTAGCAAAGCCCGGCACTTCCTTGAACGCCTTGCAGTAGGCAAGGCTCATCTCCGTAAAGACGGCACTCATCTGCGCATCCGTATACGGGCAGTCATCGGTGACGATAAGCGTCGCAAAACTGAATGCCACGAGCCACAAATTGCGGAAATACTTATCCGCCGTCGCCGCATCCATATGATAGATGCGCATGATCGACTCCCGCACAAGCCCCTGGGAAAACTGCAGTGCATCCATGGCGCCGCCTACCGCCTCATCCGGCTTCGTCAAGAACAGCAGCTTATAGAGCTCCGGCTCTTCCTTCGCAAAGCAGATATACTGCTGGCCGACCCCCAGGAACGGCACCGGGCCCTTGAGCCCCGTCTCGATATATTCCTGATAGCGCTTCTTCGCCATGGCATAGACCTCGACCTTCAGCTGTTCCATCGTCGTGAACCACGTAAAGATTGGCCGTGGCGACACGCCGAGCTCTGCGGCAACTTCACGCGCCGTCACCGCATCGATTCCTTTCTTGCGCACGACTTCGAGAGCCGCTGCCACAATCTCCTCTTTTTGAAACTTGACCTTTGGAGGCATAAACACGATCCTTTCGTTTAAAAACATCCGTTACGTAACAGTTGTTATCTTACATGATTTGATGCGTACTGTCAAGCGGTTGTTCTTATTTTCTTTTATTCTTCCGCTCCGCGCGCACAATAAAACGGCAGCTGC
>Ga0307913_10042_pt1 | contig 9598 bp, 6 predicted proteins | sample GoafecXyGen9Rep1_FD_203704 | JGI IMG/M metagenome (GOLD analysis project Ga0307913, IMG submission 203704) | Metatranscriptome of enriched fungal communities from goat fecal pellet, Isla Vista, California, United States - Xylan, Gen9, Rep 1... ...
CTTTTTTTATTTTTGGTTCGGACGATAATTGCTTCATACGCAATAGGATATAAATTAAATAGTTGGAGGTGTATTTTTTGGCTAAAGGAGCACAAAAATTACAGATTATTCCTCTGGGTGGACTAGGGGAAATTGGTAAGAACATGACGGTTATTCGCGTGGATGACGAAATCCTCGTGATTGACTCGGGCCTGATGTTCCCGGAAGAGGATATGCTGGGGATCGATCTTGTTATCCCGGATATCAGCTACCTGCTGGAAAATCGTGAGAAAATCAAGGCGATTGTCCTGACGCATGGCCATGAGGATCACATCGGCGCGCTGCCGTATGTTCTCAAACAGATCAATGTACCGGTCTATGGTACGCGTTTGACGTTGGGCATCCTTGAGGGACGTCTCAAGGAAAATGGCGTTGATTCGAGTAATCTGCATTCCGTTATGCAGGGCGATATCATCAATGTCGGCTGCTTCAGCGTTGGTTTCATTCGTGTCAATCATTCAATTCCCGATGCCGTGGGACTGTCCATCAAGACGCCGGTCGGCATGATTGTCCATACGGGCGACTTCAAGCTTGACTACACGCCAATCGATGGCAAGATGACGGACTTCCGCCGTTTCTCGGATCTTGGCAACAAAGGCGTCCTGGTCATGATGGCGGATTCGACAAATTCTGAGCGTGCGGGGCATACGCCGAGCGAGAGCACTGTAGGTGCTTCGTTTGACAAGGCATTTCACAATGCCCGCGGCCGCATCATCGTTGCGACGTTCTCGTCGAATGTCCATCGCATCCAGCAGGTCATCGATACGGCCGTACGCTATAAGCGCCGGGTTGCCGTATTGGGCCGCAGCATGGTCAATGTCGTCAATATCTCGCTGGAGCTTGGCTATATCACATGCCCCGAGGGGACGCTCATCGATATCGATGAAATCAATAACTTCCGCGCAGAGCAGCTTGTCATCGTGACGACGGGCAGCCAGGGTGAGCCGATGTCGGCGCTGACGCGTATGGCGATGTCGGACCATCGCAAGGTCACGATTGCGCCGAACGATACGGTCATCATCTCGGCTACGCCGATCCCGGGCAACGAAAAGCTCGTTTCCAAGACGATCGACAATCTGCTGCGTCTGGGTGCGAACGTGGTCTATGGCCGCGATAAGGGCGTCCATGTATCGGGCCATGCGAGCCAGGAAGAGCTCAAGCTTATGCACAATCTCGTGCGGCCGAAGTTCTTCATTCCGGTCCATGGCGAGTACCACCATCTCGTCCAGCATGCGAAGCTCGCGCAGGAGCTCGGCATGCCCAAGGACCATATCTTCATGGGCGAGAACGGTACGATCTTCGAGTTCACGCGCGACAAGGGTACCGTAGCTGGCAAGGTGACGGCTGGCATGGTCATGGTCGATGGCCTCGGCGTCGGCGATGTCGGCAACATCGTCCTGCGTGACCGCCGTCAGCTGTCCCAGGACGGCATCCTGATCGTCGTTGTCACCATGGATAAGGCCAGCAATACGGTTGTGGCCGGCCCTGACATCGTGTCGCGTGGTTTTGTCTATGTCCGTGAGTCCGAGGCCTTGATGGATGAGGCCAAAGCCCGTGTCGAGCAGGCACTTGACCGCTGCGAGGACGAAGGTGTCAAGGAATGGGCGGCAATCAAGTCCAATGTCCGCGATGCGCTTGGCCGCTATCTCTTCGAGAAGACGCGCCGCCGTCCGATGATTTTGCCGATCATCATGGAAATCTAAAAATCCTGCCGCAGGGCAGTTTGGCAGAAAAAGGCTGTGGGAAGATGGGAGACATCTTTTCACAGCCTTTTGTATTGGCGGGCATTTCAATCTCTTTCTTGTAATTGCTATAGGTCTATTGTATACTGAGCCTGGCTATGGTAAATGAATCAAAGTGAATCAGGAAAATATGTCAGATAGAAGAGGATGAGAAGATTGTTGACCTATTCGTTTGAGCAGGCAGGGGGTAAACCGCTCTATGAGCAGCTCTATGCCTGCATCCGTGACGATATCTTGTCGGGGCGCCTGCGAGCAGGAGAAAAGCTGCCATCCAAGCGGGCACTGGCGCGGAATCTTGGTGTCAGCACGATTACGGTGGAAGGTGCCTATGGACAGTTGACCGCTGAAGGTTATTGCCAGTCAGCACCAAGGCGTGGCTTTTTCGTGACGAATGTCGTACCGCGGCAGCAGCAACAGATGCAGGCTATGCTGGCAAAACAGGTGGCTGACAAGTCAACGGTCAAAAAAGAGTGGCTGGCGGATTTTTCGGCCAACAGCGTTCCGGCAGAACTCTTTCCGTTTGACCTTTGGACGCGGCTGCTGCGCAAAGTGGTAAATGAAGATGCCGCGGCTCTGCTTGCGCGGTCGGCGTCCTTTGGCGTGCCGCTCTTGCGGCAGGCAATCGCCGGTCACCTGCGCAGCTTCCGCGGCCTTACGGTGCAGCCGGGGCAGATTGTCATCGGTGCCGGTACGGAGTATCTGTATAATTTGCTCGTGCAGTTTTTGGGCCGTGACCGGCGCTTTTGCGTCGAAAACCCCGGCTATGACCGCATCCGGCAGATCTATACAGCAAGTGGTGCTGATTGCGTGCTGGCGGCTATGGATGCACAGGGGGTCATTCCAGCAGAATTGACCCGTCAAAAAGCGCAAATCCTGCATATCAGCCCGTCGCATCATTTTCCGACGGGAATCATCATGCCGGTCAGCCGCCGCTATGAGCTTTTAGGCTGGGCCGCAGCGGCAAAAGACCGCTATATCATCGAAGATGACTATGACAGCGAATTCCGTTTGACTGGCCGGCCAATTCCGACGATGATGGGCATCGATGTCAGTGACCGTGTCATTTACATGAATACTTTTTCGAAGAGCCTGACGCCGACTATCCGCATCAGTTATATGGTGCTGCCCCAGAAACTGGTGGCACCTTTCAAGGAAAAGCTTGGGTTCTATAGCTGTACCGTATCGAATTTCGAGCAGTATACGCTGGCGCGGTTTATCCGCGATGGCTATTTTGAAAAACATATCAACCGCATGCGCAATTTTTACCGGCGCAAACGGGAACGTTTGCTGACCTTGCTGAAAGCGGCGCCGCAAAGCAACAAGATCGAGATGATCGAACATGGTTCGGGGCTTCATTTTTTGGTGCGATTTGCGATTGCGGAACCGGATGCTGATTTTTGCCGCCGTCTGGCGGCTGAGGGCATCCGCATGCGTCCGTTGGAAGCTTACTATGAGGGGGATTGCAAGCCCGGCGCGCACATCTTCGTCTTGAATTATTCGGGCGTTCCGGACGAGCGGCTGGAAGAAGCAGTGAAGCGGTTGCTCGTCTGTGTGGATTGCTGCCAATCATCAGAGGATAAAAACAAGAAATGAGGTTAGGACAATGAAGGTATATTTTGCAGGTTCCATCCGCGGTGGCCGGCAGGATGCGGCACTCTATCGCAAGGTCATAGCGGCTTTGAAAGAGAAAAATCAGGTGCTTACCGAGCATGTGGGTGACTTGAGCCTGTCTACGGTGGAGGATAAGGGCGATAAGGCAATCTATGAACAGGATACGGCCTGGCTGCGCGAATGCGATATCGTGGTAGCAGAATGCACGCAGGTATCGTTGGGGGTTGGCTATGAGCTGGCCTATGCAGAGGCTCAGGCAAAAGAAGTGCATATTTTCTATCGTCCCCAAGAGACCCAGCTTTCGGCTATGCTGGCAGGAAATGAGCGCTTCCATATCCATCGGTATGCAGAGGAAGCAGAGATATTGGCTGCGGTGAGACGCATCTGATAACTGTTTCATAGCAGGATGGAGCAAGGGAATTGGTGGAGATTTCAGGAGTAAGACATGAAGGTAAAGAGTTTAGACCATCTGGTTCTGACAACAGAGAACCTCGGGGCTTGTTTGCGATTCTATACAGATGTGCTGGGCATGGAAGCAGTTCATGAAAATAATCGCCATGCGTTGAAATTTGGCCAGCAGAAAATCAATATTCATACGAGGAAGGCGGAATTCATGCCGGCTGCGCAAAATCCGCAAAGCGGATCCCTCGATATATGTCTGGTAGCCGAGGAGCCGATAGAGATGGTATATCGCGAGTTGATGGCCAAAAGGGTGACGTTGGAAACAGGAATCGTAGCAAGAAATGGTGCACGGGGCAGGATGAAGAGTATCTATCTTCGTGATCCGGATGGAAATCTGGTAGAAATTTGCAGCTATATGGAGTAGGATACTTTGCTTTCACAAAAGGCAGGCGGTATCGCAGCTCCTTTTTTGCGCGTTTTATCTATGGTATACTATTAGATACTGATTTATGGACGTTTTCGGATTTACCTTGAAAGAAGTGATAGACAGATGGTCAGCAAGATTCCTTTTTGCCACCTTCATACGCATACGGAATTCAGCCTGCTCGATGGTGCCAGCCGGATCGAGGAGCTAGTCAGCACGGTAAAAGAGCTGGGCATGGATTCGCTGGCAATAACCGATCATGGTGTCATGTTTGGCGTCATTGATTTTTATAAAGAGTGCAAGAAGCAGGGCATAAAGCCGATCATTGGCTGTGAGGTCTATGTGGCGCCGACGGACCGCAGAGAGCGGCAGGAAGTCGGCGGCGTCAAATACTATCATCAGATCTTGCTCGCTGAGAACCAGACGGGCTATAAGAATCTCGTGCAGCTCGTGTCGCTGGCGAATATCGAGGGGATGTACTATAAGCCGCGTATCGATAAAGAGCTACTGCGCAAGTATCATGAAGGGATTATCTGCCTGTCAGCCTGCATCGCCGGTGAGATCCCGCGTGCACTCATACAGGATAACAAGGAGCGGGCCGAGGCATTGGTCAAAGAGTATCTCGATATCTTTGGGCGTGAGAACTTCTTCCTCGAGATACAGAATCATGGACTGCCCGAAGAGCGCAAGGCCAATGCCGGCCTTATCGAACTGGCCCAAAAATACGATGTCGGACTGGTGGCGACAAATGATTGCCATTACGTCAAGCGCGAGGACAGCGAGTTCCATGATGTGCTGCTCTGCATCCAGATGGGCAAGACTATCGACGATCCTGACCGCATGCGGTTCAATAGCGATGATTACTATGTGAAGTCACCGACAGAGATGGCGGCACTATTCCCCGAGTACCCGGAGGCGTTGGCGAATACCGTGAAAATCGCCGCGCGCTGTCAGGTTGATTTTGAGTTCGGCAATATCCAGCTGCCGTATTACCCGATTCCGGCACCATATGCCGATGACGAGTCCTATCTGCGCGCTCTTTGTGAAGAGGCGCTGCCGTCACGGTATCCGGAAATCACGCCCGCTGTGCGCGAGCGTCTTGATTATGAGCTTGATATCATCCATCGCATGGGCTATGACAGTTATTTCCTGATTGTCTGGGATTTTATCAATCATTCGCGTGAGGTGGGCATATCGGTCGGTCCTGGCCGTGGCTCGGCGGCAGGCAGCATTGTCGCTTATCTCTTGGGCATCACGAACCTTGATCCGCTCAAATACGATTTGCTGTTTGAGCGTTTCCTGAATCCGGATCGCGTGACGATGCCGGATATCGATATCGATTTCTGCTATATCCGCCGCGAGGAGGTCATCGATTATGTCAAGGAACGGTATGGCTATGACCATGTAGCCCAGATCGTCACCTTCGGTACGATGGCAGCCAAGGGCGCGGTGCGTGATGTGGGCCGCGTGCTCAATATGCCGTATGCGCAGGTGGCGGATATCGCCAAGCTTATTCCCAATGAGCTCAAGATGACGCTCGATAAGGCCCTCAAAGATTCAAAAGATTTGCATGTGCTCTATGAGTCGAATCCTGACGTCAAGCGTTTGATCGATCTGGCACGCAAGGTCGAGGGACTGCCGCGCCATTCTTCGACCCATGCAGCGGGGGTCGTTATTGCGCGCCATCCGTTGACCGACTATTTGCCGGTCACCGTATCAGATGGCACGCTGGTAACGGAATTCGATAAGGATCACGTCGAGGAACTCGGTCTGCTGAAGATGGATTTCCTGGGCCTGCGGACGCTGACGGTCATCAGCGATACGTTGCAGAATATTGAAAAGACCCGTGGCGAGAAAATCGATATCAATAAGATTCCGCTCGAAGATGAGCTAACAGCCAAGATGCTTTGCGAAGGGCGCACCGGAGCGGTATTCCAGATGGAGTCGTCGGGCATGACCCAGCTCGTCAAGGAACTGGCCCCAAAGAACTTTGCAGACCTCATCCCGACCGTGGCACTTTACCGCCCAGGGCCGCTCGGAAGCGGCATGGTGGAGGATTTCATCAGCGGCCGTCATGGGCGCAAGGAAGTCACGTATATGCACCCGCTGCTCGAGCCTATCCTCAAGGAGACGTTCGGTGTCGTGCTCTATCAGGAGCAGGTCATGCAGATCGTGCAGGTCCTGGCAGGTTTTTCGCTCGGCCAGGCTGATTTGCTGCGCCGTGCTATGGGTAAGAAGAAGCATGAGATCCTGATGGCGCAGAAGACAAACTTCTTATCAGGCTGCGCGAAGAATCATATCGAGCCAGGCCTTGCGAATACGATTTTTGATTTGCTTACGCATTTTGCCGACTATGGGTTCAACAAATCGCATAGTGCAGCCTATGCGCTGGTGGCCTGGCAGACGGCATATCTAAAGGCGCATTATCCGGCAGAGTTCATGGCGGCGATGCTTACGAGCATCATGGACACGCAAAAGGTACCGACATATATTGAGCTTTGCAAGCGCATGGGCATCAAGATTCTGCCGCCGGACATCAATGCCAGCTCGGCCAATTTCAGCGTCGATGGCAGCGCAATCCGCTTTGGCCTCGCGGCCGTGCGCAATGTTGGCGATGCGGCCATCCAGGATATCACAGCGGCACGCAGCAAAGACGGTGCATTCAAGTCGCTGGTTGATTTCTGCAGCCGTGTCGACATGGGCAAGGTCAATAAGCGCGTCATTGAAAGCCTTATCAAATGCGGTGCCTTTGATTCGTCCGGAGCCAAGCGCAGCCAGCTCGTAGCCGTGCTTGATGCCGCAGTCGGCGAGGCGCAGCGCCAGCAGAAAGATGCGCAGAATGGCCAGCTGGGCTTGTTCACCGAAGAGACGATGGGGCAGGCAGCCGAGCTCAAGCTGCCCGATATCGCCGAGGTCTCTGAGGCTGAGCGGCTGGAGTGGGAGAAAGAAACGACAGGGTTCTATATCACGGGACACCCGCTCGACAGGTTCCGGCGCAAGCTTGAGAACCTGCCGGGCATTGCGACGCTCGAAAAGGGCGCAGTCAAGGACAAACAGCTTGTCCGCATCGGCGGGCTGCTGACAGAAACAAAACGCATCACGACGAAAAAGGGCGATACGATGTGCTTCGCAACACTTGAGGATTATACGGAGCGCATGGAAATCACGGTGTTCCCGCGCACATTCTATGAGCATGCGAACCTGCTGGTTCCTGATATGGCCGTGGTCATTCAGGGCAAGACGGATATTGGCGACGATGGGGTCAAGATCCTGGCCGATAAGGTATGGTCACTTACGGAATACCTGCCGGAATACTATCTTCGCCTGCCGGCGGATGCGGATACGGCAGACCTGCGGGAGAAGCTGAAGGCTATCCTGGCGGCGCATCATGGCCAGCAGGCTGTGTTTTTGCAAATGGGTGGCCGCTGGCAGAAACTCGGCGAATCATTCTGGCTCGATGACAGTGATGAGGTCTTGGCTGAGCTTACCGGGCTTTTGGGGGCAAAGGCCGTTAAGAAGCGTTGAGGGACGGTGTTGCCAAGCCTCTGGGCGAATGATAAAATAGAAAGGTATATCTTAACGGAATTGGAGTGTTTGTTTTTTGAGGAAATCGATCCAGAAGAGTGTGGCAATATGCCTGCTGGGAACAGGCATATTTGTGGGGGTACCGGAAATCGTTACGGCAGCTGGAAACGTAAAACCGGCAATCACAGCGGCGGATCTGGCGAAACTGCCAGATCCGTCGACGGTTGGGGTCCATGTCAAGGCTGGTGATGCACTGCCAAAGCTTATGGCACATTCAGCGGTACTGATCGAGGCCAAGACGGGCAAGATCCTCTATGAGCGCGATAAGGATGCACGCCGTTATCCGGCCAGCACGACAAAGATCATGACGCTTATCGTTGCCCTGGAGCATAGCAAGCCGGATGAAATCGTGACCGTCGGGCCGCGGGCTGTGGGCGCTGAGGGGTCGTCACTGAATCTGGCCGAGGGCGATAAGATTCCCATGAAGGAACTTCTGATGGGGATGATGATGCGCTCCGGCAATGATGCGACGATTGCGGTGGCTGAGCACATAGCCGGTTCGATGACGGCCTTTGCGAAGATGATGAATGATAAGGCGCAGGAAATCGGCGCCGTCGATACGCATTTTGTCAACTCGCATGGACTGCCCGATGATAATCATTATACGACGGCACATGATCTGGCCCTGATCACAGCCTATGGGTTTACGGTCCCGGGGTATGAGGAAATTGTCGGTACCGATCGGGCGGTGTTCAACTGGTATAATGATAAGTCTAAAGAAGTGGTCAGCGAGAACAAACTGCTTTGGCAGTATGAAGGCGGCAATGGCGGCAAGACGGGCTATACGCAGAAGGCTGGCCGCTGTGTCGTATCGACAGCCAAGCGCGACGGTATCCAGCTGGTGGCCGTGGTGCTGAACAGCGACTTCATGTGGACCGATGCGTACTCGATGCTCGATTATGGGTTTTCCAAGGTCGAGCCGCTGTCCATCCTCAAGCGCGGCGAATCTGCCGGTACTGTCGATGTGGCATCTGGGGCCAAGGGAGAAATCCAGGCGATCGCTGCACGCGATTCGGTAATCGGTTACGAGGCGGGCGCAAAGCCGAAAATCGAGAAGAAGCTCGATATACCGGGAAGCATCGAAGCCCCCATCAAGAAGGGCGACGTTGTCGGCAAGATGATTTGCTATGCCGATGGCAAGGTAGTCGATCGTGTGGATTTGCTGGCTAAGGAGGATGTGGCGTATCATTCCTGGTGGATGACGCTCAAGGAATGGTGGGCGAGACTTACGAAAGGATTGTTCTGATGCAGGAACGGTTGCAGAAAATCATCGGCCAGGCGGGACTGGCATCCCGGCGGGCAGCAGAGAAAATGATAGCTGAAGGCCGCGTAAAAGTTGACGGCCGGATCGTGACGGAACTTGGCTTTAAGGTCGATCCGTCAACGGCCGCTATCTATGTAGATGGCAAGCAGCTCAAGGCGGCGGAACCGCATGTCTATTTCCTGCTCAACAAGCCCAAGGGGTATCTGTCGACAGCACATGATGAGCGTGGCCGCCGTACGGTACTTGACCTTTTGCCGGAAGTGGCCGAGCGCGTCTATCCGGTCGGCCGTCTGGACAACAATACCGAAGGCTTGCTGCTGATTACGAATGATGGCACGTTGATGAATGGTTTGCTGCACCCGAAATATGAGGTGGAAAAGACATATATTGCCCGCATTGCCGGGGAGCCTGATGAGATTGCACTTGACCGTTTGCGCCAGGGCATCCGCCTCGAAGATGGCATGACTGCGCCGGCAAAGGTGCGGCTGCTAGAGCAAGGCGAGGGGCAGAGCCGCGTGGAAATCGTCATCC
>Ga0307913_10043_pt1 | contig 9586 bp, 6 predicted proteins | sample GoafecXyGen9Rep1_FD_203704 | JGI IMG/M metagenome (GOLD analysis project Ga0307913, IMG submission 203704) | Metatranscriptome of enriched fungal communities from goat fecal pellet, Isla Vista, California, United States - Xylan, Gen9, Rep 1... ...
AAAAAGCACCCCTCTATGTTGTGTGAACATAGAGAGGTGCTTTACCACGCAAGGTGGTCAAGCGCGAAGCTTACTGCTCCTGCTTATTCTCTTTTTTCTTGACAGCCGTGCGGATGGAGAGCTCGCGGAGCTGTTTCTCCTCAACCGGCGACGGTGCAGCCGACATGACGTCGCGGGCACTCTGGTTTTTCGGGAACGCGATGACATCGCGGATGGAATCGCGTTTTGCCATGAGCATGACGAGACGGTCAAGGCCGAATGCCAGACCACCATGTGGCGGCGTACCATACTGGAACGCATCCATCATGAAGCCGAACTTCTCATGCGCCTGCTCATAGGTGAGGCCCAGAGACTCGAAGACTTTCTCCTGCAGCTCTGCGTTGTAGATACGCAGCGAACCGCCACCGACTTCGACGCCATTGAGGACCATATCGTAAGCCTTAGCTTTTACGCGGCCCGGGTCGGACTGCAGATACTGGATATCCTCATCACGCGGTGCCGTGAACGGATGGTGCATAGCCTTCCAGCGTTTCTCCTCGTCGCTCCACTCGTACATCGGGAAGTCGACAACCCAAAGGAAGCGCAGGGCATCCGGATCGATGAGGTTGCGCTCTTTACCCATCTCAAGACGGAGCTGGCCCAGAGCCGTATCGACAACGAGGCGCTTGTCGGCAACGACAAGCAGCAGGTCGCCCGTCTTGGCACCCGTAGCCTCAGCGATCTTGGCAAACGTCTCATCGCTGTAGAATTTCTTGAACGGGCTCTTGATGCCCTCTTCGCTGTACTGGATCCAGGCAAGGCCCTTCGCGCCATAGATCTGGACGAACTTGACGAGATCGTCGAGGCGGCGGCGCGGGATGTCAGCATAGCCGTCAACCTTGATGCACTTGACCATGCCGCCGTTTTCGATAACGGCGTTGAATACCTTGAAGTCCGAACCTTTGACGAACTCGGAGATATCCATGAGCGGCATATCGAAGCGGAGATCCGGCTTATCGGAACCGTATTTATCCATAGCCGTATCCCAATCCATGCGCTCAAACGGCGTCTCGATCTTCGCACCGATAGCCTTCTCGAACATCTCTTTAGCGAGCTCTTCCATCAAGGACAGGATCTGATCCTGATCCATGAAGGACATCTCGATGTCGAGCTGCGTGAACTCCGGCTGACGGTCAGCACGAAGGTCCTCATCACGGAAGCAGCGGACAATCTGGAAATACTTCTCGAAGCCAGCGACCTGCAGGATCTGCTTGAAGATCTGCGGAGACTGCGGCAGAGCGTAGAACTCACCCGGATTTACGCGGCTCGGAACGAGGAAGTCACGCGCACCTTCCGGCGTGCTCTTGCAGAGCATCGGCGTCTCGATCTCGAGGAAGCCGTTGCGGTCAAAGAAGTCGCGCATGATTTTCGTGACGCGGTGACGCAGCATGATGTTCTTCTGCATCTCCGGACGGCGAAGATCCAGATAACGATACTTGAGGCGAATCTTCTCATCGACATCGACACCATCCTGGATATAGAACGGCGGCGTTTTCGCCTCATTGAGGATACGCAGCTCAGCGCAAACGACCTCAACTTCACCAGTCTCCATATTCGGATTGATGGTCTCTTCGCTGCGGGCACGGATTTTACCGCGGACAGCGATGCAGAACTCGTTACGCAGGGACTCAGCCTTGTGGAACGTGCCCTCATTCATGGAAGCCTCATCGAATACGACCTGCACGAAACCGGAACGGTCACGCATGTCAACGAAAATCAGACCGCCATGGTCACGACGACGGGAGACCCAGCCGCACAGGACGACTTCCTGGTCAACGTCGGTTTTGCGAAGTGCACCGCAGTGATGCGTGCGCTTCATGCCTTGTAATGTTTCCATTAACCTTTCACCTCAGCACATAGCTTTTCTATTATTGTATCAAAAGAAACCTTCTGCTGCTCGCTCTTTTCCATATCTTTGAGCATCACGCAGGATTCTTTGACTTCGTCTTCACCGATGATCAGCGCAAAGCGGGCATTCGCCTTGTTTGCCTGTTTCATCTGGGCCTTCATACTGCGGCCCGCATAATCCATACCAGCCTTGAGGCCAGCCTGGCGCAGCTGCGTCAATAGCTTAAACGCAGGGCCCTGAGCCGCATCACCGAGCGCCACCACATAGGCGTCCGTCTTCTTGTCCATCTCTGGCAGCAAATTCTGCTTCTCGAGGGCCAAAAGGACGCGCTCAAGTCCCGTAGCAAAGCCAACAGCTGGCGTCGGCTTGCCGCCGATTTCCTCGATGAGGCCATCGTAGCGGCCACCGCCGGCGACAGCACTCTGTGCGCCCAGCGGCGCGTACTTGATTTCAAACGCCGTCTTTGTGTAGTAGTCGAGGCCGCGAACGAGGCGCGGGTCGAGCTCGAACTCGATGCCGGCATCAGTAAGATACTGCTGAACCTTGTGGAAATGCTCCTGGCACTCGTCGCAGAGGCAGTCCGTGATTTTCGGCGCATCGGCCATGTACGGCTTATCGGCATCGGCCTTGCAGTCGAGGATTCTGAGCGGACTGCGCTCGAAACGGTCTTTGCAGTCGTCGCAGAGATCGTCGAGCTTATCGCGGAAATAGTCCTGCAGGACCTCGCGATACTTTGGACGGCAGTGCGGGCAGCCGACCGAGTTGAGGCTCAGCTTGAGGTCTTTAAGGCCCAAAGAACGCAAGAAATCGATGGCGACCATGATGACCTCTGCATCGACCATCGGGTTCTCTTCGCCGAGCGCCTCGACGCCGAACTGATGGAACTCACGCATGCGGCCGGCCTGCGGACGGTCGTAGCGGAACATCGAGCCGATATAGAAGAGCTTCACGAGCGAAGAATCGCCGTAGAGCTTGTTCTGCAGATAGGCGCGCACAGCCGAAGCCGTATTCTCCGGACGCAGCGTGATGCTGCGGTCGCCGCGATCCTTGAACGTATACATCTCCTTATCGACGACATCGGTACCCTCGCCGATGCCGCGATGGAAAAGCTCGGTATGCTCGAAGACCGGCGTACGGATTTCCTCGAATCCATAGCGGCTGCAGAGCTCACGAATCTTCTGTTCAACATAATTCCATTCGCCGACTGTATCGGGCAGAATATCCTTGGTTCCCCGCGGGGCATTGGTTAACATTCGTTGGTTTCCCCCTGTTTTCCGTAGGCCTCTTCGAGAAGCTGCCTGCGTTTTTCGATATAGATATCCACATCACGCAGATACGTCACCAAATCCTTGGCATTGAACGATGACTTCATGCGCTTGCGCGCAAAATCGACCACCTTGGTAGTCGCCGAACCACCGATTCCAAGGATTGTCTGGTGCTCCTCCATGATCTGGATGTTATACATGCCTTCGGCGCCAGGACGGCAGCAGCCTACATTCTCGAGGTCGCCGGCCATATAGCCCTGACGGTATAGATAATATGGCACATAGCCATGTTTTTCGATAAATGACATCGCGACTTCCGACATCCTGCGCGTCTCCGCATCGCCGGGGAGGTCGACGTGACGTTCCTCCATGATGAGCTTCAAGCGCGAGCCGCGTTTGAGCGCCAAAGCGTGCAGCGTAATGTCATCCGGCGCCAGCGCCGTGACCTTTTCCATCGTATCGCGCACATCGTCCGCCGTCTCGCCCGGCAGCCCCAGGATGAGATCCATATTGATCTCGGGAATCCCGGCCGCCCGCAGCGCGTGATACATATCTACTACAGCCTCTGGCGTATGCTGGCGGCCGATGAGCTTCAGCGTGCGCTGCTGCATCGTCTGCGGATTGACACTGACGCGCGTGACATGATGGCCCGCCATCGCCTGGATCTTGGCCGGCGTGATGCTGTCGGGCCGCCCTGCCTCGACGGTGAACTCAGCGACCTGCGGCCCATAGAAAGCATTATATACCATCTGCAGCATATCCGCAAAATAGCGGTCAGGAAGCGCCGTCGGCGTACCGCCGCCGATGTATATATTCTGCACGGTAAATCCATACTGCACGACCGCCGCGCGCGCCGCATCAAGATCCTTGCGCAGCACTGCCATAAAGGCATCGAGCTGCTTTTCGCCCGGCAGGATATTAGCCGGGAACGAGCAGTACAGGCAGCGCGTCAGGCAGAATGGGATGCCGACATAGATACTGATGGTCTTCTGATCCGAAGTCTTCAGAAACGGCAGCTGGCGGAAAGCCATCGGCGTGATGAGGCGGGCCTTCTGCTCACTGCAGGCAAAGTCCGTCATCAGCCGCTTGACGATAGCCTCCTCCTCCATGCCATACGAAATCCAGCGATGGACGATTTTCGTCGGCCGGACTCCATGCAGAATGCCCCAGGGTGCCTGGGGCATTCCGAGCTCCTCCACAAAAATCTGGTAGAGATTGCGTTTGATCGTGCGGTTGACAGCGGCCCGTTCCAATTCATCGCGCTTGCCTACAGCCGTACGGCTATAGGCAAGACAGCTGCCATCCGCCCGGAAGAGCATGAGTGTCGTCTGCATATGCACGCGCTCGCCCTCGACGGCATCTGCTGCCTGCGGCAGGCGTTTGTTGACAACCGATAGCTGCTCGTAGTCATACGTACCGCGCCGCCCTATCACCTCAACCTTGAACAGGCTCAGGACTTCGCGCGTTATCTTGGAAATGATTTCCTTCCTGGTGTTGAGCGTAAACGATCTGACCTTCAAGAGCTTACTGACACTCCTTGCAGATGCCGTAGAACTTCACCTGATGGTTCTCGACATGGAATCCCATCTTCTGCTCGATATCATGTTCAAGGTCTTCGAGCAGGTCATCCTCAAACTCCGTGACCTTGCCGCATTTCGTGCAGATCAGATGGTGATGATGATGCTCCGACGGATTCGTAGCATTCACCTCGTAGCGGCTGCAGCCATCACCGAACTCCATCTTCTGCAGGATGCCCAAATCCGACAGCAGCTCCAGGCTCCGGTAGACCGTTGCGAGGCCAATCTCAGACTTCCTGTCCCGCAGGATGCCATGGACATCCTCGGCCGACAGATGTTCGCCCGGATGATCGAGGAAAATCTGCAGGACCGTCTGGCGCTGCGGCGTCATCTTATGCTGCCGTGCCTGCAAACGCGCCTTGAGGTCTTCCATCGTAAAAGTTTGTGCCATAATCTCAACTCCTTACATTGCTCTCATTTATGATCAGCCTATGTCGTAATTCATTCAAATACTAACATTATACCTTACCAGGCATCAAATATCAAACGAATTACCAGTAAACTGCCCAATTTCACAGAAAATATCAATTGCCGCTCTGGCTGCGCCCCATCGAACGCGTAACGCTATAGACATCCTTGAGCCGGCGCAGTTTCGTCACGAGCTGGCTGACCTGCGTCGAATTGCGCACGTCAAGCCCCAGTACGATGGTCGATGTCTTGTTGCTGCGGTTCGGATTGGCATTGATGCTGTGGATGTTGATTTTCATCTCCGTCGGCACAGCCAGCACATTGGTCAGGATACCGCGGCGGTCGTTGCAGACGATTTCGAGCTCCACCGTATACTGCTTATCGAGGCCGATATCCCAGCTGACGTCAATGAGCCGCGAAAAGTCCGTATCCTGCAGCAGATTGGGACAGTCGGTGCGATGTACCGATACGCCGCGTCCGCGCGTGACAAAGCCGACGATCGGATCGCCAGGAATCGGATTGCAGCAGCGGGCCAGGCGGACCATGACCCCGCTTTCGCCCTCAACGAGCACGCCATGACTGGATTTAGACGTCTTGCCATTCTGCTGCGGCTGTTTGAGCTTGGCAATCATCTGCGAGATATCCGGCGGCGTATTCTCCTTGACCTCTTTCTTATGCAGCTCGATGAGCTTGGTCATGATGCCATGCAGGGGCACGCCGCCAAACCCCAGCGTCGCCAGCAGGTCATCCTCGCTGAGGATATTGAACTTCTTAGCTACCTCCAGCAGCCGTCCCTCTTTCATGAGCACCTTGGACGGATAGCCGAGGCGCTTGGCCTCGTCGCGTATAAGTTCCAGCCCGCGCTCGATATTTTCCTCGCGCTTCTCTTTCTTGAACCACGAGCGGATCTTGCTGCGCGTCTCTGAAGATGCCACGATGTTGAGCCAGTCACGGCTCGGGCCGCTATTGGCCTTGTTCGTGATAACCGAGACGATATCGCCATTCTTGAGCTTGTGCTCGAGCGGCACGAGCTTGCCATTGACCTTGGCGCCGACGCAGTGATGGCCGACCTCGGTGTGGATGCGGTAGGCAAAGTCAATCGGGATCGAGCCCTTCGGCAGATCGACGACATCACCCTTCGGCGTGAACACAAAGACCTCATCCGAAAAGATATCGACCTTGAGTGCCTCGAAATACTCCTTCGGATCGGAAAGCTCCTGCTGGAGATTCACCATCTGCCGCAGCCAGTTCATCTTCTGGTCCATGGCATTGCCAGCCGTAGCACCCTTGCCCGACTCCTTGTACTTCCAGTGCGCCGCGACACCATACTCCGATACCTGATGCATCTGGAAGGTGCGGATCTGGATTTCCAGCGGATAGCCGCGGGTCATGACCGTCGTATGCAGCGACTGATAGCCATTGGATTTCGGCATGGCGATATAGTCCTTGAACCGGCCCGGAATCGGCTTCCACATCGCATGGATAACGCCGAGCACGCCATAGCAGTCCTTGACCGTATCGACGAGTACGCGGACAGCCGAAAGGTCATAGATTTCGCTGATATCCTTGTGGTCGCGCTTCATCTTCTTGTAGATGCTGTAGAAATGCTTGGCCCGGCCATTGATATCGGCCTTGATATGCGCCTCATCGAGTTTCCCGGCAATCTGCCCGATCGCGGTATCGATGAACGTCTGCCGCTCTTTGCGTTTCTGCTTGACGTTTTCGACCAGGTCGTAATAAATCTCCGGCTCAAGGTAGCGCAGGCAAAGATCCTCCAGCTCCCACTTGATATTCGAGATGCCGAGACGGTTCGCCAGCGGCGCATAGATTTCGATGGTCTCCTTGGCTATGCGCTTCTGCTTGTCCGCGCGCATGAATTTCAGCGTGCGCATATTGTGCAAGCGGTCGGCCAGCTTGACCATGATGACGCGGATGTCATTGGCCATCGCCAAAAACATCTTGCGGTAGTTCTCGAGCTGCACTTCTTCCTTGGACTTATACTGGATGCGGCCGAGCTTCGTGACGCCATCGACAATCATGGCGACTTCCTCGCCAAACATCTCCGCGATCTGCTCTTTGGTATAGATGGTATCCTCGACCACATCATGCAGAAGTGCCGCACTGATGGTCACATCATCGATATGCAGCTCCGTCAGGATCTGCGCGACATGCAGCGGATGGATGATATAGGCCTCGCCCGAAACGCGCGTCTGCCCCTCATGGGCTGCCGCTGCCAAATCATAGGCACGCTTTATAAGTGCCGTATCAGCATTCGGCTCATACGCCTGCACCGCTGCGATAATGGATGCAATGGACACGGGTGCTTTGTCTTTATCGTTCATTTCTTTCCCCTCCTCAGCGATGCCGGCGATACGTCGGTGAATGCTCAAGCTCCATCCGCCCCGTTGCTTTGGGCAGATAGTAGCAGTTTTCCTTTAAATCAAGCCGCAGAAGCCCCAGCTCCTGGAAAATGCGCAGCCCTGTGCTCATGGTATACAGCGAGATATGCTGCCCGCGCTGGCAAAAGCTCAGCGTGAGCTCCGCCGCCGTATAGGGGATATGTTCCTCCTGCTGCTGGATACCGTATAAGAAACGGTATATCTCCACCAGCTGCCCGCGCTCAGGAAATACCTTCTCCCCATCGGCAGGGCCAAGCGTATCCACCATGCACTGCAGGCTGCGGCGCCCCTGCCACTCATTGATGGCCGGGCTGTAGACCATGTCAATCGCCTCAGCATTGACAACACCTGCATACTCGCTCTTGTTCCAATACAAGGCGTTGATTGGGGCCGCCGGTTTTCCCACCTGGAAGCGAAGATGCTGCTTCTGGCTGCCGATTGCCGCCGCGCCCATCGCCCGAATCCCGCGGCAGCCGAACAGCGGCTTGGGATTGCCCATACCATAGGGCTCAAAAAGCGCCAGCTCCTCGACCAGCTCGAAGGTGATATCCTCCGGTGCCAGCTCAAACTCGACTTTGACCTTCGGGATATAGTCCTCAGCGGAAAGCGTCTCTGCGGCCACCTGGCAGAATGCCACGCGAAAAGCATCAAGCTCCGCCAGCGCCACGGAAAGGCCCGCCGCCTGTGCATGGCCGCCGAACTGGATGATATGATCGCTGCACTTTTTCAGCGCCTCATACATATGCAGCCCCTCGATGCTGCGGCAGGAGCCCTTGCAAACGCCATCTTCCTGAATGCTCATGACGATGACAGGCTTGTAATACCTCTCCACCAGCCGCGAAGCCACGATGCCGATGACGCCGGGATTCCAAGCCTTTCCCGCCACAACGATGGCCGGCATATTCGCCAGATCTTTGCCCGCCAGCTGATCTTCGGCAAGCTTCAGTATCTCCTGCTCGATGGCCTGCCGCTGGCTGTTGAGCCTATCAAGCTCTTGGGCCAGCTTTTCCGCTTCTTCTTTATTTTCGGCAAGCAGCAGCCGAACCCCTTTTTCTCCCGAACCGATTCTTCCCGCTGCATTGAGCCGCGGCGCGAGCTGAAAGCCGACATGGCCGGCATTTATTGCCTTATCCTGGATGCCTGCGACGCGGACCAATGCCCGCACACCGGCAAATGAAGAATCCTGCATGGCCGCAAGACCTTCCTTGACGATGCGGCGATTCTCGCCCGTAAGCGGCACGATATCCGCCACGGTGCCAAGCGCCACGAGCTCCAAGTCCTGCGCATAATCCTCGTCCTCAAGCTCGCGCCATAGTGCCTGGCAAAGCTTGAAGGCCACGCCGGCACCGCAAAGCTCCTTGTCGGGATACGCACAATCGGCCCGATGCGGATTGACGACAGCCAGCGCATCGGGCAGCACATCCCCCGGCAGATGATGATCGGTCACGATGATATCGAGTTTTCCCTTCATCGCCGCCACATCAGCCACCGAGGCAATGCCACAGTCAACAGACACCAGCAGCGTCACGCCCTTGGCCGCAATCTGCTGCAGCGCCGGCAAATTGAACCCATATCCTTCCTTCACGCGGTCAGGGATATGAAAAGACACCTTAGCCCCGAGTGCCTTCAAATTATGCACGAGCAGCGACGTCGCCGACATGCCGTCCACATCATAGTCGCCATAGACCATGATGCGCTCCTCACCTTCAATCGCCTGCTTGATGCGCGCCACAGCCTTATCCATATCCTTCAGCAAAAACGGATCGTGGAACGGCTGCTTCTCCGGATGCAGGAAGCGCTCGGCGGAATCTATATCCGTAAGACCACGATGCCACAAAATACCGGCAGCCATTTCCGTAATGCCCAATTGCCGGGCAAACACCGCCGACTCCGGCACCGTATCATAAAGTTTCCATTCTTTCAACATTGTATACAACTCCCAGACTATATATTAGCCTATTTTAGCGCTTTTATCCATATTTTTCTAGAAAATAGAACACTTTAGCCCACATGTACACCAAAATACGGCAGATTGACTTGTCAACCTGA
>Ga0307913_10044_pt1 | contig 9581 bp, 12 predicted proteins | sample GoafecXyGen9Rep1_FD_203704 | JGI IMG/M metagenome (GOLD analysis project Ga0307913, IMG submission 203704) | Metatranscriptome of enriched fungal communities from goat fecal pellet, Isla Vista, California, United States - Xylan, Gen9, Rep 1... ...
AAGCTATTGATGCGTTTTAGGAGCTGAGTGCATGAAAATCGCATTTTTTGATTCAGGAGTTGGCGGCTTATCGGTGCTTCATCATGCGATGAAGGTTCTGCCTCATGAACAGTTTATTTTTTTTGCCGATGAAGATAATGTTCCCTATGGAACCAAGAGCAAGGAGCAAGTCCGCGATTTTGTCGCGGGGGCCTTTGATTTCCTTATGACAAAGGATGTCAAGGCAATCGTCACGGCCTGCAATACGGCAACTTCGGTGGCCGTCGCGGAGATGCGCCGCCGTTATGATGTTCCCATTATCGGCATGGAGCCGGCGGCCAAGAAGGCACTGGATATGGATGGGGAGCATCGGGTCCTGGTGACGGCAACGCCGATAACAGTAAAGGGGCGCAAGATGGAACTGCTCATCGAGAAGGTCGATAAGGATCATCTCGTTGACCGGCTGGCGCTGCCAGAGCTGGTGGAGTTTGCTGAACGGCAGGAGTTTGAGTCCCAGGCAGTGACGGATTATCTGACCAGTCAATTTGCGCCGTTTGATTTTAGCGAGTATTCGGCGTTGGTGCTGGGCTGCACGCATTTCAATTATTTCAAAGATACGATGCGCCGCTTGCTGCCGGATAATGTGGCGTTTGTCGATGGCAATGAGGGAACGGTGCGCGAACTCATACGCCGGCTTCGGGAGCGAAATCAGCTCGAGAGTTTGAGTCAGACGGTGGAGTATTATTACTCAGGCCGTCTGGTCAAAGAGGCAACGGAAATTGACCGCTTGCAGATCTATCTGCGGCGGCTGGATAAGATGTATAGGATTTGACTTGACTTTAGACGGCAATTGTTCTAGGCTATACATTGTGTATTTCATTTATTAATGAAAGAAAATTTTTCCGTTGGGAGGGATTATATGCCGGTCATTACGGAACATCATGTGAATTTTTATGATACGGATGCGATGGCGGTTGTACATCATTCGAATTATATCCGCTGGTTTGAGATTGGCCGTGTAGAGTATTTGCGGTCCATTGGCATCACGCTGGGCGAGTTGATGGATGATGGTTTCGTGTTCCCGATTACGGATGTCCGGGCTAAGTATGTATCGCCGGGAAAATTTGACGATGTCGTGCTCATCGAGACGACGCCGACGGCGCTGACAAAGGTCAAGATGGCGTTTGATTACCGCATCATCCGCAAGGCTGATGGCGCGGTAATGGTTACCGGCCACTCCCAGAATGTGTTCACCAGTAAAGCAACGGGACACATTACCCGCCTGCCGGAAAAATATTATAGTATATTAGCGGCGGCTATGGCAAAAGAAAAAGCCGGGCAGCCGCAATAAGCATCTGGATTTTAGGAGGAATCATTGTGACAATCGTTTACGTTATCGTTGGTCTGATTGTTCTGGCTGTATTGGCCGCTAAACTCTATCTCGCAGCTGCCGGTATCGAGGACATCCGTGTGGACACGAGTGCGCCGGTCGTTGTTGAGGCACAGGACGAAGGCAGCATCGTGCTGTCGAAGAAGCTTAATTTCTACAATGAAGGCAAGCAGTGCGCGACAATCATGGATGCAATCTGCCGTTCGCAACTTCCCTATGAGCAGTATGATGGTATCGAAGTCCGTGGCAAGGCTGAGCGTGAAGGGGAAGTCCGTGAGGACGATTACTTCGAGGCGGTGCTGATCCAGAAAAAAGGCGATGCGCATGCAGAGGATAAACTGAATATCTTCGCGAAAGTCAAACTGACACCGCGTAAAGGGCAGGATCTCAAGACGGCGCTTTCGCATATGGTTGACCTGCCGCTGGATTTCATCTGGATGGAGACAGGCCGTACGCCGTGGCATTACCGCAAGATCCGTCTGGTATTCACTGCTGAAGAAATTGCCAAGCTGGCAGGCGTCCAGCTGGTAAAGGACTAAGGAGGCACGAAACAATGGCAGAAGAATTAGAACTCATCCCGGTGCCGACGCGCATCCTGACCGAGAAAGATGATATCGTTGATGCGATTGAACGTTATACGAAGGACAAGATTGGCGAGAATGACCTGCTCTGCTGTGCAGAGAGCGTAGTAGCTATTACGCAGGGACGTTATGTGCGTCCAGAGGATCTCAAAATTAGCCGTGTGGCACAGTTCTGCTGCCGCTTTATCCCGGATTACGGTTCGCTGGCATCGCCGCATGGCATGCAGTCGCTGATGAATGTCGAGGGTAAGTGGCGCGTGGCTTTTGCCCTGTTTGCCGGCTTTATCGCCAAGCTCTTTGGCAAGTCGGGGATGTTCTATGTCTGGGGCGGCAAAGAGACAGCTATGATCGATGATGTTACGGGCACGATGCCTCCCTTTGATAAATGCATCGTTTATGGCCCGGGCGAGCCCAATGAGGTTGTAAAGAAGATTCAGCAGCGCCTTGGCTGTTTCGGTGCTATGATCGCTGATGTCAATGACCTCAAGCGTTCGCGTGTGGTTGGTGTCACGGATAAGGTCGATGGCCCGAAAGCTGCACAGCTTCTGATTGACAATCCGTTCGGCAATGCTTCGCAGAAGACGCCAATTTGCATCATCAAGAACTATCGTCAGTATCAGGAAAAGAATTGAAGATGAAGAACCTCCCCTGCAGGGGGAGGTTTTTTTAGCAGGAGGGATATTATGCAACGCATAGATCGGCGGAGCGCAGATCAGCTCCGTCCATATACGATACATCGCCATTTCCAGAAATATCCGGCTGGTTCCGTGCTCATCGAGATGGGCAATACGAAGGTCATCTGTGCCGCGACAGTTGAGGACAGGGTGCCGTTCTTCCTCAAGGGAACGGGCGAGGGCTGGATCACGGCGGAATACTCGCTGCTGCCAAGTGCGACTGGTACGCGCACACAGCGCGAAGCTGTGCGCGGCAAGCAGTCGGGACGCACGCAGGAAATCGAGCGGCTGATTGGCCGCAGCTTGCGTTCTGTGGTCGATACGAAGGCTATTGGTGAGCGCACGATCATGATTGACTGCGATGTCATCCAGGCGGATGGCGGTACGCGTACGGCGTCGATTACCGGCGCGTTTGTCGCTTTGGTGGAGGCGTGTGCCTCATTTTATGAGAAAGGAAATATTTTCCCGGTCAAAGACTTTGTTTCGGCTATCAGCGTTGGTATCAGTCATGAAAACGAACCGATACTCGACCTCTGTTATGAGGAGGATTCACAAGCTATCGTCGATATGAATGTCGTTATGACTGGTGAGGGCAAATTTGTTGAGATCCAAGGTACTGGTGAAGGCAGGCCTTTTTCCCATGAAGAGCTCGGCGCTTTGCTGCAGCTTGGCGAGGAGGGGTGCCGGGAACTCATTTCATATCAGAAGGATGTGCTGGGCGGTCAGCTGGTCTGGTTGGTCGGCCGTGAAGGATAAGAGCAGATGGGGAGGAAATCCATGCAGAAAATCGTGATTGCAACCAAGAATCCAGGCAAGGTACGTGAGATGGCGGCAGCACTCGGCGCGCTGCCGTTTGAAGTCGTATCGCTGGCGGAGTTCGGTGATTTGCCTGATGCTGTAGAAGATGGCCAGACTTTTGCTGAGAATGCGCGCATCAAGGCGGCTTTTTACCAGCAGCAGACAGGCTGTGCCTGCATTGCCGATGACTCGGGACTGGAGATTGCAGTGCTGGATGGTGCACCGGGGATTCATTCGGCGCGTTTTGCTGGCTTTCATGCCGATGATGCGACAAATAATGCGAAAATGGTCGCAGAGCTGCGACGCGCAGGTGTCAGCGAATCTGTGGCCGACTACCGCTGTGCGATTGCCTTTGTGGATACAGACGGGACCGAGCTGATGGCCGAGGGATGCTGCGATGGGCAGATAAAGCTGGCACCACGCGGCACGAATGGATTTGGCTATGACCCGTATTTCTATCCGCAGGCGTATCCAGACCGTACGATGGCGGAGCTGACATTGGAAGAAAAGCAGCAGATCAGCCATCGTGGCAAGGCACTGAAGGCATTATCGCAAAAGCTGGAGGCAGGGCGGAAATGAAACTTGGAATCGTAAGCGACAGCCATGGGGATACGCATGCACTGGATATGATGCTGGCCCATCCGGAAGCACAGGATGTGGAGGGGTGGTTCTTTGCCGGAGATATCGCCATGGACGCGGAATATCTGGCAATGGTTACGCAGCTGCCTGTAGCCAAGGTGGCCGGCAACAATGATTGGCCGTATACGACTCTTAAAGACGCTATTGTAACGGAAGCCGGGGGACACCGAATCCTGCTGACGCATGGTCATCTCTATGGCGTGCAGTTCTCTACGGAAATGCTGGTGCAGGTGGCGGAAGCGCAGCAGGCAGATATTGCCATATATGGTCATACGCATGTTGCGGATATCCAGCCAGGCGGGGTCATGGTGCTCAATCCGGGAAGCATAGCTCGTCCGCGTGATGCGTTCAAAGGCTCGTTCATGGTGGCAGATTTGCTGCCGGATTGCGAGCCGGTTGTAAAAATTATACGGATATAAATATTTTAAATTCTGCAATAATCCAGCAATAAAAAAAACGAATTTTTTTTTACGAAAATAAAAATTACAGCAGGAATTTTCCCGTAAATCGCTAATATACTAATTGATGTGATAGTTGTCACGCGCGTCTCCATAGGAATTGGGGTAAAAAGTGAACTGGGTTCACTATTTATGCGGGTTTGCGGCACTTTTCCTTTCGCTTGAAAGGGGCGAAAAAATGTGCTATGATGAACCCACAGATGTGTGATAAGTTGTATTTATGGGAGGGATTACTTTGCGAGAAATTGATGCAAAACAAATCACGGAAACCGTAGCACAGATGTGCAAAGAGGCAGCTTATTATCTGCCAAAGGACGTTTACGAAGGCCTGAAACGCGGCCGTGAGACGGAGAAATCTCCGGTCGGTCAGAACGTTCTTGACCAGATTATCAAGAATGCTGAGATTGCACGTGCTGAGGATCGTCCGTACTGCCAGGATACTGGCATGACGATCGTATTCCTTGAAGTCGGCCAGGACCTGCATATCACGGGCGGCCTGCTTGAAGATGCCATCAATGCCGGTATTGCCAAAGGCTATACGGAAGGTTATCTGCGCAAATCTGTCGTTGCTGAGCCGTTGTTCAATCGTGTCAACACGAAGGACAACACGCCGGGCGTCATCTACACGAAAATCGTGCCGGGCGATAAGCTTAAGATTACGGTCGCACCGAAAGGCTTCGGTTCGGAAAACAAGTCCGGCGTCAAGATGCTGGTTCCGGCTGATGGCGTTGAAGGTGTGAAGAAAGCTGTCATGGACATCATCCTGCATGCCAGCATGAATCCGTGCCCGCCGATGGTTGTCGGCGTAGGTATCGGCGGCACCATGGATCGTGCTGCACTCCTTTCCAAGAAGGCTCTGACCCGCTCTATCGATGAGCGCAATCCGATGCCGGAATACGCAAAACTCGAGGGCGAACTCCTGGAACTCATCAATCAGACGGGGATTGGACCGCAGCTTGGCGGTACGACCTCTGCACTCGCCGTCAATGTCGAGTGGGGCCCGACGCATATCGCAGGCCTGCCGGTCGCTGTAACGATCTGCTGTCATGCTATGCGCCATGCATCGCGTACGCTTTGATTTGAGGATAGGAGGAAATAAAAATGGCAGAACCAATTAAAATCCAGACTCCGTTTACGGAAGAGATGTCCCGCAAGCTGCATGTCGGCGATGCGGTCCTTATCAGCGGTACGATCATCGCTGCCCGCGATGCTGCGCATAAGGCTATGACTGAGGCGCTGGCACGCGGCGAGGAGCTGCCGGTTGATTGGAAGAATCAGATGGTTTATTATCTCGGACCGACGCCGGCAAAACCGGGCGATCCGATTGGCTCCTGCGGACCGACGACTTCTGGCCGTATGGATGCTTATACGCCGACGATGCTCGATCAGGGGATCAAAGGCATGATTGGCAAGGGCTCCCGTTCGGCTGCTGTTGTCGAGTCGATGAAGAAAAATGGTGTAACGTATTTTGCTGCTGTCGGCGGCGCTGCTGCCTTGATCGCAAAATCCGTCAAGAAGTATGAAGTCCTCGCTTATCCGGAACTCGGTCCGGAGGCTGTAGCAGCTCTTACGGTTGAGGATTTCCCGGCTATTGTCGTCATTGACTGTGAGGGCAATAACCTTTACGAGACGAACCAGGCGAAGTATCGTACGCTGAAAGGCTACTGATAGAGGTAAAGGAATTATTTTAGGAGGTACAGAATGTTCCACACAACTTTTTATCTGCGCCGTTTGCATTCTTTAGTGGGTCTCCTGGTGCTCGGTATCGTTCTCTTTGAGCATATCTTCACCAACTCGATGGCCCTCGGCGGCGCTCCGGCACTCAATGGTGCACTCGCTATGATGGAGCTTATCCCGAAACCGATTTTCCTCGGTCTCGAGGTGTTTGGCATTGCTATTCCGCTCCTGTTCCATGCCATTTATGGTGTTTATATTGCCCTGCAGGCTAACAACAACCCAGGCCGTTACGGTTATATCCGCAACTGGCAGTTCGCGCTTCAGCGTTGGACGGCATGGTTCCTCGTTGTGTTCCTCGTATGGCATGTATTCTATCTCCGTGTATTTACGAAGGGCATCAGCGGCACGCCGATTTCCTATGAGCTTCTCCAGAGCTACTTTGTCGGTCATCCGGTTTATGCTCTGCTGTATATCCTTGGCATGTTTGCAGCTATCTTCCATTTCTGCAATGGTATCACGACCTTCTGCATGACCTGGGGTATCGCTAAGGGCCCGCGCATCCAGAACGTCATCAGTCTCTGCAGCATGGGCCTCTGCGCTCTTCTCTGCCTGGTTACGCTGGTATTTATGGGCAGCTACTTCGTGATGTAAGTGGAAGCTTAGCAAAGTAAAGGAGAATTTCAATGGCTAATAAACCTGAAAATAAGATTATTGTCGTAGGTGGCGGCCTTTCGGGCCTCATGGCTACGCTGAAAATCTGCGAAGGCGGCGGCAAAGTAGACCTGTTCTCTTACTGCCCGGTAAAACGCTCCCATTCCCTGTGCGCACAGGGCGGCATGAACGCCTGCATGGATACGAAGGGTGAGCATGATTCCGTCTATGAGCATTTCGATGACACCGTATATGGCGGTGACTTCCTCGCTGACCAGCTGGCTGTAAAAGGCATGGTTGAGGCAGCTCCGAAACTTGTCAAGATGTTCGACCGCATGGGCGTACCGTTCACGCGTACGGCTGAAGGCGTTCTCGACCTCCGTAACTTCGGTGGACAGAAAAACAAACGTACGGTATTCGCCGGCTCCACGACGGGCCAGCAGCTCCTCTATGCTCTCGATGAGCAGGTCCGCCGCTGGGAAGTCAAGGGTGGCGTCAAGAAATATGAGTTCTGGGAATTCATCAAGATCATCAAGAACAAAGATGGTATCTGCCGTGGTATCGTTGCCCAGAACATGAACTCCAATGAGATCGTATCGTTCCCGGCTGATGTAGTCATCCTCGCAACGGGTGGCCCTGGCCAGGTATATGGCCGCTGCACGGCTTCGACGATTTGTAACGGTTCGGCAGTATCTGCTGTTTATCAGCAGGGTGCTGAGATTGGTAACCCGGAGTTCCTGCAGATCCATCCGACGGCAATCCCGGGCTCGGATAAAAACCGCCTGATGTCGGAGGCTTGCCGTGGTGAGGGTGGCCGTGTATGGGTTTACCGCGAGAATCCGGAGACGCATGAGAAAGAGCGTTGGTACTTCCTCGAGGATATGTATCCGGCATACGGCAACCTCGTTCCGCGTGACGTTGCTTCCCGTGCTATTTACAAAGTTGTTGTCCATATGGGCCTTGGCATGCAGAATCCGAACCGTGTATACCTTGACCTCTCGCATATTCCGGCAGATTACCTCGAGCGCAAACTCGGTGGTATCCTCGAGATGTACGATGACTTCGTAGGCAAAGATCCGCGTAAGGTTCCGATGGAAATCTTCCCGTCCATCCATTATTCCATGGGTGGTATCTGGGTTGACCGTGAGCATCATACGAATATCCCGGGTCTCATGGCTTCCGGTGAGTGCGACTATCAGTATCATGGTGCAAACCGCCTGGGGGCAAACTCGCTGCTGTCGGCAACCTACTCCGGTACGATTTCCGGCCCAGAGTCCCTGCGCCTGGCTCGCAGCGGCAAACTCGGCGATGCCCTCACAGAGGCAGAGCTCGAGGCAGCTCGCAAAGAGTGCGTAGAAGAATTCGACCGCATCCGTGCAATGAACGGCCCGGAGAATGCACATCAGATGCATCATGAACTCGGCGATATTATGTACAAATATGTATCGGTTGAGCGTGATAACAATGGCCTCAAACAGTGCATGAAAGAACTCCATGCACTGCTCAAACGCTGGGATAACATCGGCGTTACGGATCATGGCAACTGGGCAAATCAGGAAGCCATGTTCGTTCGCCAGCTCCGCAATATGATCATCTATGCAATGGCTATCACGAAGTCTGCACTGCTGCGTGACGAGAGCCGTGGTGCCCATGCGAAGATCGTCCTCAAATCCGACTATGAGCAGTGGGATGATGCGAAGAAAAAAGCCTTCGACGAGAAGACTGGCGCATATCATTTCGATGCTGAGACGGGCCGCGCTATGACGGATGATGGCAATGACGACCTCGTATTCTTTGGCCGTGACGATGAGAAATTCATGTACACGACCGTTGTTTCCTTCGATGCTGCAAACAGTGAGCCGGAGGTTTCCTATCGTGAGTTCGAGCATTCTCTCATCAAGCCGCGTCTGCGCAATTACGCCGTAGCTAAGAAAGAGTAATGAGGGAGGACAAATAGAATGGCAGAACAGAAGAAAGTCAGACTCGTTATCGAACGCCAGGACGGCCCGAATGACAAGCCGTACGAGCAGGCGTTCGAAGTAGATTATCGTCCGGGCCTCAACATCGTTGCCGCCCTGATGGAAATCCAGAAAAATCCGGTGACCGTAGATGGCAAGAAAGTCGCTCCGGTTGTCTGGGAATGCAACTGCCTCGAGAAAGTCTGCGGTGCTTGCATGATGGTCATCAACGGCAAAGCCCGTCAGGCTTGCTGCTCGCTGGTTGATAACCTTGAACAGCCAATCCATCTGGCACCGGCACGCACGTTCCCGGTCATCCGCGATCTCTTGATCGATCGTTCCGTTATGTTTGAAAGCCTCAAACGCATCCATGGCTGGATTGAGGTCGATGGTACCTGGGACGTCAAAGATGCACCTATCCAGAATCCGCATACGGCTGAGACCGCTTATGAGATTTCGCATTGCATGACCTGCGGCTGCTGCCTTGAGGCTTGCCCGAACGTTGGCCCGCAGTCCGACTTCATCGGACCGTCCCCGACGGTACAGGCTTACCTTTTCAATCTCCATCCGCTCGGGAAGTTTGATGCGCCGACGCGTCTCAATGCCCTGATGGAAAAAGGCGGTATCACGAGCTGCGGCAACAGCCAGAACTGTGTCGAGGCTTGCCCGAAGAACATCAAGCTCACGACGTATCTCGCGCAGCTTAACCGCGATGTCAACAAACAGGCACTCAAGAACATTTTCAACAAATAAAGATTGTGTTCATCCGACTCCGG
>Ga0307913_10045_pt1 | contig 9569 bp, 11 predicted proteins | sample GoafecXyGen9Rep1_FD_203704 | JGI IMG/M metagenome (GOLD analysis project Ga0307913, IMG submission 203704) | Metatranscriptome of enriched fungal communities from goat fecal pellet, Isla Vista, California, United States - Xylan, Gen9, Rep 1... ...
CTATACCTTCAGATATAAATATTTCATATTGCCAAGAATGTACGATTGAAAGTTCCGGAAATATTTACATTAATGGTAAAGGAGAATATATATCTAACATTACAGCGAATGATAGCATTGAGTTTATAAATAAAAATGCAGTAGCAAGAGGAGGACAACTTAAAGCTAAAAATCAAATTAAATGCGGGGTTGTTGGCAGCATTGGTGGAGTTATAACCAGGGTATGTGTTGACGCAAGAGGACAGATATATTCTGAAATAGCTTATCCTAATACTGTATTTGCAGTTGGAAATAAAGAATTTACTATCGATAATCCTAGTAAAAATATACATGCTTATATAAATCAAAAAGATGACCTTATAGTGGACAAATTATTATTATAGGAGGATAACACATATGGATAATAAAGAGCTAAAGATTTTAATATTCAGTATAAATGATGAATATTATGCAGCAGATATCATGGAAGTTGAAAGAATTCTAGGATATGAACCTTCAACCAAGCTTCCAGATGTGCCAGAATTTGTTGATGGAGTAATTAATTACGAAGGAAAAGTGCTTCCTGTTATATCCTTAGCTAAAAGATTTGACATTGAAAATAATAAAATAACTTCTAATTCCAAATTGATTGTAGTAAAATATGAGAATGGAAAGATAGGAGTTATTGTAGATTTAGTTTCAGAAGTTAAAGATGTAAGCAGTGACAACATAGAAGAACCACCTGAAGTTGTGTCTGGAATTTCAAAAAGATATTTGAAGGGACTTGTTAAAATAGATAATAAAATTATTATTTTTCTTAATATGGCACAAATATTATCTGAAGAGGAAAAGGAACTGCTGTAAGGTAGTTTGGTTTGTGAGATGGAGAATATTGTAGAAGTAAGAGTTGGAATAGCCGACCTTAATATTTCATTTTCGCCTGGAAGGATTATAACAGTAGGATTAGGTTCTTGCATCGGTATAGCTATATATGATTCTAAAAATAAATTGGGTGGACTCGCACATATTATGCTTCCAGATAGCACTCAATTTAGTAAAGTTACGAATCCGCATAAGTTTGCTGATTTAAGTATACCGATATTAGTAAAGATGATGGTGGAAAATGGAGGAGAATTAAGCAATATGAAAGCTAAAATAGCAGGTGGAGCATCTATGTTTAATTTCTCAGATAAAAAAATGAATATGGATATAGGGAATAGAAATGGTATAGCAGTAAAAAAAGCACTTGAGAAAATGAGAATACCAATACTCGGAGAGGATATTGGGGGGTGTAAGGGAAGAACCATGATTTTTGATACATCTAATGGTACTGTACAAATAAGAACAGTAGGATTAGGGGTTAAAGAAATTTAATGGAGGGCACAATGAGAAAGATAAAAGTAATAGTTGCAGACGACTCAGCACTAATGAGAAGAGTAATTTCAGATATGCTAAATAGTGATGAAAATATTGAAGTTATCAAAACTGCGTATAATGGAAAGGACTTAATTAACAAGATTCAGCAGGAAAAACCAGATGTAATAACTCTTGATATAGAAATGCCTATTATGAGTGGAATTGAAACTTTAAAAGAGATGAAAAATATGAATACTTTAATACCTACAATTGTTATAAGTGGGGTTTCACATAGGAATACAACACTTACTATGGACTGTTTGCATTACGGAGCATTTGATTTTATTGCTAAACCGGAAAGTGATATGTCTTCTAAAATTACAGATATAAAAAATCAATTAGTTGAAAAAGTTAAACTAGCTGCTTCCAAAGGTCTAAGTGCACATGAAAATAAAATTACAGTAAATAAAGAAGTAAATAAAGGAATAGATGCCAGTATAAAAATACAAGCTGTAGTCATAGGTGCTTCTACAGGTGGACCAAAGGCACTGTATAAAGTTATAACAAAGTTTCCTCAAAATATGGGTGTGCCAATATTTGTGGTTCAGCATATGCCAGTAGGATTTACGAAAGCATTTGCTGAAAGACTTAATGATAATAGTAATATAAGAGTAAAGGAAGCTGAAGATAACGAAAGTTATATGAACAATGTTGTTTATATTGCTCCAGGAGGATATCATATGGAAGTTGAAAGAAATGGAAAAATAAGCCTTAATAAAGAACCTCCTATATGGGGTGTAAGACCTGCTGTTGATAAACTTTTTATATCGGCCTCAAAAGTTTTTGGCTCTCATATTGTAAGCGCTGTCCTAACTGGTATGGGAAGAGATGGTGCAGATGGAACTAAAGTTATTAAGGAAAATGGTGGAATAACTTTATCAGAATCTGAATCTACATGTGTTATTTATGGAATGCCAAAAGCTGCATACGAAACTGGCAAAGTTGATATAGTTGCTCCGATAGACAACATTGCAAATGAGATTATAAAGATAACAACTGGTTTTAGGAGGTAGCAGCAATGGATTTAGTGGATTTTAAAAGGTGGGTTTTAAAGGAATTCGGAATTGATTTATTTGCATATAAGGAAAATCAGCTTCATAGAAGAATACTGAGTCTTATATCAAGAGTTGGTGCAAAATCAATAGATGAATATGTAGAAATTTTAAAAAAAGATGCTATGCAGAGGCAAAAATTTTTGGATTTCATAACAATAAATGTTACAGAATTTTTTAGAAATCCAGAAATTTTCAAGGAATTTCAAAAAGAAGTTAGAGATATGACACTTAAAAATGGTCATATTAAAATATGGAGCGCAGCTTGTTCTATAGGTGCAGAACCATATTCTATAGCTATTATAATTGACAAACTTGGTTATAATAATAAGTGTAGTATAATTGCAACAGATATTGACACAACTATTTTGAACAAAGCTAAAAAGGGAGAATACATAGAATCTGAAATAAAAAACATAGAAAAGCAAGATTTGCATAAATATTTTCAGAATATGGGCGATAAATATATTATTGATGGAAATATTAAAAGTATGATAACATATAAAAGACATGACTTGATATTAGATTCATATGAAGGTGATTTTGATATAATAGTATGTAGAAATGTTGTTATATATTTTAATCAAGACATAAAAGAAAAAATTTATAAAAAATTTAGTAATGCATTAAAAAAAGGTGGTCTGCTTTTTGTTGGTGCAACAGAAAGCATTTATAACTACAAGGAGTATGGATTTGAAAAGGCTTCTACTTTTATATATAGGAAGCTGTAAGGAGGGGAAATTATGGATACATCGCAATATTTGTCTATGTTTTTAGAGGAATCTAAGGATAATTTGCAGACATTAAATGAAGCACTTCTGCAATTGGAACAGGAGCCAGATAATGTGGACAAGCTGAATGAAATATTTAGAGTTGCCCATACAATAAAAGGGATGGCTGCCACTATGGGATATAACACTATGGCTGCTTTAACACATAAGATGGAAGATGTTTTATCTGAGTTTAGAGATGGGCAGCTTAAAGTAACAAAGCAAGTTGTGACAGTCTTATTCAAATGTCTTGATACTCTTGAGCAAATGGTTGATAATATTGAAAATGGCGAAGAACAAGAAGTGCCAGTAGATGATATTATAACTAAGCTTGAATCTATATCACAGAAGGGTGCAGCAGGAAGTACTGAAAAAGTAAGTGAAAGCAAAAATGACGATTCAAAAGATAAGGAGATTAGTGCAAATCCATCAAAAATAACTCTTAATGAGTATGATGCAAATGTTATAAGACAAGCAATTGAAAAGGGATATAATGCTTTTTCAATTGATATTAATTTAAGTAAATCTACCCTGTTAAAATCTGCAAGAGCCTTTTTGATATTTAAAAATTTGGAGGAATGGGGAGAAATTACAAAGTCTATTCCAGGAACAGAGGATCTTGAAGCAGAAAATTTTGAGTTTGAAATAAATCTTGTTTACTTAACTCATAAAAATGAAAATGAGATAAGAGAAATATTGCAGGAAATATCAGAAGTCGATAGCATTGATATAAAGAGTTTAACTCTCGATGATGTTAAGGCAAGTTATGCAGATGAAAAGCCAAAAGAGGAAGTCAAAAAGAAAGAGCCAGAGAAGAAAGCAGAAGTTAAGAAAAAAAATGAAAAAGCTAAAAATAAAGCTGCAGAAGCTCCTCATAAGAAAATGCATCAATCTGTAAGAGTTGATCTTGAAAGATTAGATAAGTTTTTGAATATGGTTTCAGAACTTGTTATAAATAGGACAAGACTTGAACAAATAAGTCAAAACTATAAGCTTACAGAACTTAATGAGACTTTAGAACAGGTAGCAAGAACAACAAATGATCTTCAAGATTTAGTGATGAAAATAAGAATGCTTCCTCTTGACACTGTATTTAATAGATTTCCAAGACTTGTAAGAGATCTTTCTGTTGAATTAAATAAGGAAATGGAACTTGTAATTGAAGGTCAGGATACTGAACTTGATAGAACTGTAATTGATGAAATTGGAGAACCTCTTATACATTTAATAAGAAATTCAGCAGATCATGGAATAGAGGATTCTAAGGAGGACAGAATATCAAGAGGAAAGGATCCAGTTGGAAAGATAAAGCTTATAGCATACCAGGAAGGAACTAAAGCAGTTATAAAAGTTCAAGATGATGGTAATGGTATAGATGTTGAAAAAGTAAGGGAAAAAGCAGAAGAAAGAGGAATAAGTACCGAAAATATGAGTGAAAATGAAATAGTTAATCTCATATTTGATCAGGGCTTTAGTACTAATGATGTAGTAACTGATATTTCCGGAAGAGGAGTTGGAATGGATGTTGTAAAGACTAAAATTTCAGCACTTGGTGGAACTGTTGATATGACTACACAGCAGGGAAAAGGAACTACATTTACTATAAAACTTCCATTGACACTTCAAATAATAACAGCGCTTTTAGTAAAAGTTGGCTCAGAAAATCTTGCAATATCTTTAAATGCAATAGATAGTGTTATAGATTATGATGAAAGTCAAATAAAAAAGACTAATGGCAAAGAAGTTATTGTTTATAGAGGAAATGTAATTCCAATAATAAGAGTAAATGAAAAGTTAAATCTTCCAAAGTCAGACAGTAAAAAAGTTTACATTGTAATTGTTAAGGTTGGAGAGAAAATGGCAGGACTTCTTGTAGATTCGCTTATGGGTCAACAGGATATTGTTATTAAGCCTCTAGGTAAAACTTTAAAAATGCTTAAAGAATATATTGGAGCAACTATTCTAGGGGATGGTCTTGTAACATTAATACTTGATGTTGCTGCACTAGTTTAGGAGGTGCTTTTTAATGGACTATTCTAGCTTATCGCCAGTACAATTAGATGCGCTTAAAGAGGTAAGTAATATTGGAACTGGAAATGCAGCGACAGCATTGTCTCAGCTTTTAAACAAAAAAATTGATATGTCAGTTCCAGCAGTAAATATAATACCTATGACTGAATTGTTTGATGAAATAGGTGAAGAAAAATTGGCGATTGGAGTTATAGTTAGAGTTTTGGGAGATGCTCCAGGAAATATATTATTTGTTTTTGATAAGGATACAGCACTCGGAATAGTAGAGTCACTTACAGGTCAAAAGGATGAAACATTAACTGATATGTCCAGTTCTGTACTTTGTGAAATAGGTAATATAATATCTGGTTCATATATGAATGCAATATTTAAACTTACAAATCTTGTTATGACTCCTTCTGTACCAGCAGTTACTTATGATATGCTTGGAGCGATGCTTTCAACTACGTTTATAGAATCAGGTCAATATGATGATAATGTACTTGATTTTGAAACTGTATTTATACAGGATAAAGAAAAAAATATTAGTGGGCATTTTTATTATATACCAGTGCCCGGTTCACTAGAGAAAATACTTAATAGTTTAGGAATAAATTAATATGGAGGTTTGAAAAATGGCAAAAGTATTAATTGTTGATGATGCCGCATTTATGAGAATGATGATAAAGGATATACTTCAGAAAAATGGATTTGAAGTAGTTGGTGAAGCTAGTAATGGATTAAAGGCAGTAGAAATTTATAAAACTGAAAAACCTGATGTTGTAACTATGGATATAACTATGCCAGATATGGATGGCATAGAGGCTGTAAAGGCAATAAAGTCATTTGATCCGTCAGCAAAAATAATAATGTGCTCAGCAATGGGACAACAGACTATGGTTATGGACGCTATAAAGGCTGGTGCAAGGGATTTTATAGTAAAGCCATTTCAAGCAGATAGAGTTCTTGAAGCTATAAAGAAGGCTTTAGGCTAAATAAAGTGCATTTATAATTAGTTGGAGGTGATTAATGTGCAGATAGTTATTTTTAAGCTTAATGATGAGCAATTTGCAGTTGAAACGTCAAAGGTTCAAACTATAGGCGAGAGTATGACTGTTACTAAAGTCCCTAAAGCTCCAGAGTATGTGAAAGGACTTATAAATATAAGAGGAAGTGTACTGTCACTTTTAGATATAAATCTTCTTCTAGATGTTGAAAAATCTGATGCTGAACAGGAAAGTACTATAATACTTAAGCTAGAAGATGAACTTGTTGGAATATCTGTTAATGAGGTTGATGAAGTTCTTGATATAGATGAAGAAATTATTGAAAAGTTAGATAGTAGTAGTAATAAAGAGTATGTTAAGGGTATAATAAATTTTAAAGATAGAATAGTTACACTTATAGATATTGATAAATTAATTAGAAATTAGTAATGAGAAGAAATGAGGGAAAATTATGGCAGACGTTTTGTCACAAAGTGAGATAGATGCTCTGTTATCTGCCCTGTCCTCTGGAGAACTTCAACCAGATGAAATTCCAAAAGAAGAAGATAAGCAGAAAGTAAAGCTGTATGATTTTACAAGTCCTCAGAAGTTTACTAAGGAACATATGAGAACCCTTGAACTTATACATGATAATTACGCTAGAATAATATCTAATTATCTTACAGCACAGGTAAGAAATAATGTAAAAATAAATATAGAATCCGTTGAGCAAATAACTTATGAAGAGTTTATTCATTCGGTACCAAACCCTACCTTTTTGACAGTGTTTAGGATGCCGCCGCTTAGTGGATCTATCTTATTTGAAATGCCACCACAGTTTGTGTACCAGATACTTGATGTACTTCTTGGAGGCGCAGGCGGTGGAAAATATAAATCAAGAGAGATAACTGATATAGATAAAAACATTATCATGAAAATAAATCAAGGATTAATTGATAATCTAAAATTAGCGTGGAGTGACATAGCAAATGTTCAGCCGGAGATAGAAACTCTTGAAACAAATCCGGCACTTAATCAGACATTAGCTCCACATGAACCTGTTGCTCTTATAACATTTTCAGCTGATATGGGTAATAGCCATAATTTTATAAATATGTGTATACCATATTTAAGTATAGAAAAAGTTCTTGATAAGCTTGTTGTTCAATACTGGTATCAAGAAAATAATGAGGAAATTGTAAAAGAGTCCAGAGAAAAGCTAAGGAATAGATTAGATATAGTTGAGGTTCCTTTAACAGCTAAATTAGGCTTTACGAATATAACTGTGGAAGATTTTTTGAAATTATCTGTTGGAGATGTAGTTACATTGGATAATAAGTGCAACGATCCAATTCCTATATTTATATATGATAAGATTCATTATATAGGAGCACCTGGAGTTATAGGCAAAAATATGGGAGTTAAGATATTAGATAATATAGATAAGGATGTGGAAAATTATGAGTGATGGATTTCTTTCACAGGAAGAGATAGACTCTCTTTTGAATGGAGACGGGAGTAATTCTGACTCAGGACAGCCGCCAGAGACAAATGAGGGTAATGATAAAAGTAGTAGTGATGAAATTTTAACCGATATAGAAAAGGACTTACTTGGTGAAATAGGAAACATATCCATGGGATCTGCTTCAACAGCATTATCAACCATAATAAGTCAGCAAGTTAATATAACCACACCTGTTGTAAGCATTACAACATTACAAGAACTTAAGGATAATTTTGAAGTTCCTAATGTAGCTTTAGATGTAAAATACATAAGTGGAATTGCAGGAGAAAATCTTCTTGTTATGAAGGTTACAGATGCTGCTGTTATTGCTAATCTTATGATGGGTGGAGATGGAAAAGTAACAACTCAAACTTTATCTGAGATAGAGCTTAGTGCTGTATCTGAGGCAATGAATCAAATGATAGGTTCAGCAGCAACTTCTATGGCTACTATGCTACTAAGAGAGGTAAATATATCTCCTCCTACATCTAAAATATGGGATAATAATACTGAGCCTTTAACAGATACCATAAAAAATGATGAAAATGTTGTAGAAGTAGCATTTAAACTTACTATAGGTGATCTTGTTGATAGCAAGATTATGCAAATACTTCCAATGGAAACTGCAAGAAAGATGATAGGCATAATGATGGGAGGCGGTGAAGCTCCAAAAGAAGAAGCTGCTAAAGAGGAACCACCGAAGGTTAATGAACCTGTAAATAGTGTAGAGCCTGAAAGTCCTCAGATGGCTCCTAATAGTTCTGAGCAAATGCAGTATCAGCAGGCACCACCACAGTATCAACAGGCGCCACCGCAGTATCAACAGGCACCACCACAGTATCAGCAAATGCCACCGCAGTACCAGCAGATGCCACCACAATATCAGCAAATGCCACCGCAATATCAACAACAGCCGCCAGTTGAGGTTAATAAAGCATCATTTCAGTCTTTTGGAACATCAAAGCCTGTTGATATGCCTAAAAATATAGACCTTATACTTGATGTGCCACTTGAGATTTCAGTTGTTTTAGGTAGGGCAAAGAAAAATATAAAAGATATACTCAGTTTAGGAACAGGATCTTTAATAGAACTTGATAAGCTTGCTGAAGAACCAGTTGAAATACTTGTAAATGGTAAGAAAGTTGCTTACGGTGAGGTAGTTGTGGTTGATGAGAACTTTGGTGTGAGAATTACTAGTATTGTTAGCAATGAAGAAAAAATAAAAAGTTTAGGGAAAAAGTAATGAAAAAATAACCGGTATAGATATTAACCGGTTATTTTTATATTATAAAATATAAACTTTATTTTTCGTTTTACGATAATAAAAACAGGGTAGGTAGTATATAGGGTTTGTACTACTCAAAGATAATTAAAGTGGTTATATAAACATTTGAAGTCTATAGATTTGATAGGAAGTGTATAGTTATGAAAGTAGATGATGTGGGTGCAAGTAATAAAGTCAATAGGATTTATGCTATCTACAATTCTAATACTAAGAAGATTGACAATTTTCCTGCAAAGGATAGAATAGAAATTTCCAATGCAGGAAAAATGCTTAGTAGCTTATGTTCTAATTTTGATATGGGTAATAATGACAGCAAGGTTGAAGCAATAAAAAGTCAGGTTAAAAATGGCACATATGATAGAAATTCTAAGCTTGTAGCGCAAAAGATTGTAGATTATTTTAAAGGAAGAGAGGTTTAAGGATGAAAGAAGCACTTGAAAGTGTTATGAGAAATGAATATGAGGCGCTTGTAGAAATGCTTAAAGTACTTGAAGAACAATATGAACTTTTGGTTAAGAGAGATGCTTTTGCTTTAGACAGCATAGTTAAGAAGATAGAAGATATAAG
>Ga0307913_10046_pt1 | contig 9429 bp, 7 predicted proteins | sample GoafecXyGen9Rep1_FD_203704 | JGI IMG/M metagenome (GOLD analysis project Ga0307913, IMG submission 203704) | Metatranscriptome of enriched fungal communities from goat fecal pellet, Isla Vista, California, United States - Xylan, Gen9, Rep 1... ...
GCCAACATTTGATCGTCCAACAAAGGCAATTTCCGCCATATTATTAGCTGGAAATTGTATCTTCTGCGCTGCTGAAATTATAAATTCAGCTTGTTTTATTTCCATCATCAATACCACCTATTAAAGCATTTTCCAATACTGTATCTATTTTATCTGCAAGTATAAAATTTATCTTGCCTCTTATAGATCTTGGAATCTTTTTAATATCCTTTTCATTTTCCTTAGGAATTATTACAGTGTCTACTCCTGCACGATATGCTGCTAAAGTTTTTTCTTTAAGCCCACCTATAGCCAGTACTCTACCTGTTAAAGTAATTTCCCCAGTCATAGCTACATTATGTTTAACTTTTTTGCCACTTAATGCCGATACCATTGCTGTTATCATAGTTACACCTGCTGATGGTCCATCTTTAGGAACCGCTCCTTCTGGCGCATGTATGTGTACATCTTTTTCTTTATAAAATGGATCTTTTATGCCATATTTTTCGGCATTTGCTCTAACATAACTATAACCTGCTTCTGCAGACTCTTTCATTACATCTCCAAGTTGGCCAGTTAATTGAAGCTTACCACCTCCAGGCATAATTGCCACCTCTACTGGAAGTGTATCACCCCCGTAAGCTGTCCATGCCATACCTGTAACAACTCCAACTTTATCTTCTTTATCAATTTTTTCAAACATATATGTGTCTGTTCCTAAATACTTTTTAACCATACCTGTATTTATGTTTATGATCTCTTTATCTTTTTCAACCATTTCAGTTATGGACTTTCGTATAATTGTTGCTATCTTTCTCTCTAAGTTTCTTACTCCAGATTCTCTTGTGTAGTTTTCGATAATATAATATATTGCAGAATCCATAAACGTTATTTTGGTCTCATCAACATTATGCTGCTTAAGTTGTTTCTTTATAAGATAGTTCTTTGCTATATGAAATTTCTCTTCATAGGTATAGCCTGATACCTCTATTATTTCCATCCTATCAAGTAATGGCATTGGAATAGTATCTAAAGTATTTGCTGTAGTAACAAACATTACATCTGACAAATCAAAATCAAGCTCTAAATAATGATCCCTAAAAGTGCTATTTTGTTCACTGTCTAGCACTTCTAAAAGTGCATCAGCAGATTCTCCTTTATAATTGGAACTCATTTTATCTATTTCATCTAGCAAAAATAATGGATTTTTAGCTTTCGCCTGCTTCATTCCATAAATTATTCTTCCAGGTATAGCTCCAACATAAGTTCTTCTATGCCCTCTTATCTCCGCCTCATCATTTACACCACCTAGTGACATCCTAACAAAATTTCTATTTACAGCATGTGCTATAGACTTTGCAATAGATGTTTTTCCAACTCCAGGTGGCCCTACGAGACAAAGTATAGGTCCTCTGAGTGATCTACTCATCTTTTTAACAGCAAGGTATTCTATGATTCTATCTTTTACATCTTTTAAGCCATAATGCTCTTTGTCAAATACCTCTCTAGCTCTTTTAATATCTAAATTGTCATTTGTTTTTTTATTCCAAGGAAGATCCAAAATCCAATCAATATATGTTTTTATTCCTCCGCCCTCTGGAGAATAAGTACCAATATTCTCCAGTTTTTTAAGTTCATACAAACTTTTTTCTTTTACCTCTTTTGGAAGTTTAGCTTTAGAAATCTTTTTCTTATATTTCTCTATTTCTTCCTTCTCTTCATCCTCTTCTCCAAGCTCTTCTCTCATGATTTTTATCTGTTCTTTTAGATAATAATCCTTTTGAGTTTTATCAATCTTGGCCTTTACTTTACTGCCAATCTTAACTTCAAGTTCAAGTATCTGAAGTTCATTTTTAAGTATTGTAAGTACTACTTCTAATCTCTCTATTTGACCGCATGCATCAAGTATATTTTGCTTATCTTCAAAATTTATTATTAAATATGAACTAACAATATCAGCATACCTTCCAGGTTCATTAATATCCTCCATTGATGCTAAGGTATCCTTAGGTATAGCTCCTGATAATTGTATATATTTCTTAAAAGATTTTTCTGCAAGTCTTATAAGAGCCTCTGCTTTACTTTTGTCATATTTCTGTTTTTCATCCTTTATAATTTGGATATTAGCTTTTATAAAAGGTTCCTTTTCTAAATAATCTTCTATTTTTCCACGATATAATCCTTCTACAAGAACTCTAACAGCATCTCCTGGGAGTTTAAGTATTTGCTTTATACTACATACTGTTCCTATTTCATTTATTTCGTCTTCGCTTGGTTCTTCTACCTTTGCATCCTTTTGAGCAGCCAAAAACACCCTCTGCTCTTTTATCATAGCATCCTCTAATGCAAGGATAGATTTCTCTCTACCTACATCAAAATGCGTCACCATATATGGAAATACTATAAGTCCTCTTAACGGAATTAAAGGAAGAATTTCTTTCTCTTGTTTCATATTTCTCCCCTGCCTTTCAACCTGTAATAAAATATAGTCAATTTAGTATATTATAAACATAAAGTAATAACTTTTCAAATTCTAAATTATGTAGTTATCCTAATTTATCCCCTTTGCAGTAAGTATTTCTTGCTCATTTTCAATAACATTTTCAACATTTTTATTTTGAACTAAAGCATATTTAAAAACCTCTGTTATATTTTTAACTGGTATTATTTTTATATTTTTATAATTCTTTAACGTATTTTGATAATTTTCAAATGGAATTAAAACCGTAGAAACTCCTGCCTTTTCAGCAGCATTAACTTTACTATTTATTCCTCCAACAGGTTTTACATCACCATAAAGCGTTATTTCTCCAGTCATTGCTACCTTATTATCTATACATATATTTTTTATAGCACTATATATTGCACAAGAAATACTTATTCCTGCGGAAGGCCCATCAACAGGAACACCTCCAGCAAAGTTAACATGGATATCATAATTATTAATATCAATTCCAAAAACTTTTTCTAGCATAGTAACTGCATTTTCAACTGAACATCTTGCAGTACTCATTCTTTTTATCTTTCTATTGTTTACATCCATTTCCTCTTCTTCAACTATGCCTGTAACTTTTAACCTTCCATTACCGCCACCAATCTCAATAGCTGTAGCTTCAATTTCCATAATTGCTCCGCTATTTATTCCATAAACTCCAAGGCCATTTACATAACCAATCCTTGGTATATCGTTTATTTTTGAATCTATGCGTGGTGAATACTGCCCATTTTCTACAATCCATTCTATTTCTTTAGATGTAATAATATTATTTTTTTCATTTAGAACAATGCCGGCACTTAATTGAACCATGTTTACTGTTTCTCTTCCATTAGATGCATATTTTCCTATAAGCTTTAGAGCATCATCATCAATATCTATATCAATTTTTTTAACAGCATTACTTGCTATAAGCTCAATTTCATTTTCCCTTAAACTTCTAAAAAATACTTCTACGCATCTTGAACGGATAGCAGGATTAATTTCCTCTGGTCTTCTTGTTGTTGCTCCTATAAGTCTAAAATCTGCTGGCAAACCATTTTCAAAAACTTCTTTTATATATTCTGGCATATTACCACTCATAGAATTATAGTATGCACTATCAAAAAACACCTTTCTATCCTCTAATACCTTTAAAAGTTTATTGAGTTCAATTGGATGCAATTCACCAATTTCATCTATAAAAAGTATCCCTCCATGTGCCTTAGTTACAGCTCCTGGTTTAGGTTGTGGTATTCCAGCAACTCCAAGTGCACCAGCTCCCTGATAAATAGGATCATGAACCGAACCTATAAGTGGGTCAGCTATTCCCCTGTCATCAAACCTAACAGTAGTCGCATCTATCTCTACAAACTTAGCTTCATTACCAAAAGGAGAATACGAGCATTTTTTAGCATACTCCAAAACTAATCTTGCTGCCGCTGTCTTACCAACACCTGGCGGCCCATATATTATAACATGCTGTGGGTTAGGTCCACATATTGCCGCTTGCAGCGCTTTTATTCCTTTTTCCTGCCCTATTATCTCTTCAAATTTGCTAGGTCTACTTTTTTCAGATAAAGGAATAGACAAGCTTAATTTTTTCATTTTATTAAGATTATCCATTTCTTTTTTACTACTCTTATCGATAACAACTTTACTTGCTTGCTGTCCTTTCAAAGCATTATAGAAGTACAATCCCATTATTATTGTAAACACAATTTCTATCACCATTAATATTGCAGTCATAAAATACGCCTCACTTTTTATTTGTAATAAACCATACGCTATTTTATATCTACAATATTATGTGATATTTTACTATTTTATATACAGTAAGAACGAAAGGAGTAGTTAAAATTTTAACTACTCCTTCTGGTACAAATTATGCAGTTTCTATACCTTTTTTATTTTTTAAATCTTCAGCTTTCTTAGGAGCAGAAATCTTTTTAGCACCATCAGAAAGCACAAGATCAAGCTGCTTACTTTTTACTGATTCTTCAGTAACTACTACCTTTTCAATATCCTCTCTCGATGGAATATCAAACATAGTATCCTTTAGCATCTCTTCCATAATTGCTCTTAGGCCTCTAGCTCCAGTATTTCTCTGAATAGCCTCTTTTGCAATAGCTTCAAGCGCCTCGTTTTTGAACTCAAGTTCAACATTATCAAGTTGAAACAATTTTTTATACTGCTTAACGAGTGCATTCTTAGGCTGTGACAAAACCTTTATAAGTGCATCTTTATCAAGCGCACTGAGAGTAACTATTATAGGAATTCTTCCTATAAATTCAGGTATTAAACCAAATTTCAAAAGATCTCCAGGCATAATTCCTTTAAGAAGCTGCCCTACATCCTTTTCATTTTTTGATTTAATGTTTGCTCCAAATCCTATTGTACTTACCCTTGTTCTTTTTTCTATGATTTTGTCAACTCCATCAAAAGCTCCTCCACAAATAAATAGTATATTTGTAGTATTTATTTGTATAAATTCCTGATGAGGATGCTTTCTTCCTCCTTGAGGTGGAACTGATGCTACAGTACCTTCAAGTATTTTCAAAAGTGCTTGTTGAACACCTTCGCCTGAAACATCTCTTGTTATAGATGGATTTTCAGATTTTCTAGCTATTTTATCTATTTCATCAATATAGATTATACCTTTTTCGGCTCTTTCGATATCATAATCTGCATTTTGAATCAATTTTAGTAGTATATTTTCTACATCCTCACCAACATAACCAGCTTCTGTTAAAGTTGTAGCATCAGCAATTGCAAAAGGGACATTTAAATATTTAGCAAGTGTCTGTGCAAGAAGCGTTTTACCACAACCTGTTGGTCCAAGAAGAAGTATATTACTCTTTTGAAGTTCTACATCATCACTAGCAGCATTAGAATTTATTCTCTTATAGTGATTATAAACCGCAACTGATAATGATTTTTTAGCTTCATCCTGACCAATTACATATTGGTCTAAATAATTCTTTATTTCTGTTGGCTTAGGAAGTGCTCCTACATCAATTTGTGGATTTTCTTCAAATTCATCTGCAATTATTTCAGAACATAGTTCTATACATTCATCACATATATAAACGCCAGGTCCTGCTATAAGTCTTCTAACTTGATCTTGGCTTTTGCCACAGAAGGAACAACGTAATTGTTTTTTATCATCAAATTTTGCCATTTCATCACCTCTCTCAAGGATTATTTTTATTTTAGTGACTAGTAATTACATCATCTATAAGTCCGTATTCTTTAGCTTCATATGCATCCATAAAATTATCTCTTTCTGTATCTTTTTCTATCACTTCAAGAGGCTTTCCTGTTCTTTCACTGTATATAGTATTAAGCTTCTTTTTTATGTGAAGAATTCTATTAGCATGAATTCCTATGTCAGTAGCCTGACCTTGGAATCCTCCAAGAGGCTGATGTATCATAATTTCACTGTTAGGAAGTGCAAATCTCTTTCCTTTAGCACCTGCTGTAAGTAAAAATGATCCCATAGAAGCAGCCATGCCTATACAAATTGTAGAAACATCACATTTTATATATTGCATTGTATCATAAATTGCCATTCCAGAAGTTATTGATCCACCTGGACTGTTTATGTAAAGATAAACATCTTTATCAGGATCCTCACTTTCAAGAAATAATAACTGCGCAACTATTAAACTAGCCGATGTATCATTTACTTCTTCACCAAGAAAAATAACTCTGTCTTTAAGTAATCTTGAATATATATCGTAAGACCTTTCACCTCTATTTGTTTGTTCAACTACATAAGGAACTAAACTCATGCAAATCCCCTCCTACTAATTAAGAATTATGATTTTATTTAAAATTAATTGCCAAGAAATATCCTGGCAATTAAGTCCTTTTATATATTATGCTATATTTTTAACTTTCTAATCAACATAATTATACTTTAAGCTATAACTTTACAATTTTTTACCAACAAATCAATTACTTTGCTGTTGACAACATCTTTTTCTATCATAGGTTTTTGAGCCTTTAATACTAATTCTGCCATCTTATCTAAATCTTTATCAGTATATTGTTTTGCATATTCTATAGCTTTTTCTTTTAATTCTTCTTCTGTTGCTTCAACTTTTTCAACTTCAGCAATTTTTTCTATAACTAATTTTGTTCTTACTCTCTTTTCAGCTGTTTCTTTCATATAATCTCTAACTTTTTCTTCTGAACTATTTGTAAACTGATAATAAGAAGCAAGATCTAAACCTTGATATTTTAATCTTGATTCTAATTCTTTAAGCATACCATCAGTTTCATTCTTTATCATAACTTCTGGAACATCAATTTTTGCATTTTCAACTGCTGCATCAACAACACTGTCTTCAAATTCAATTTTAGCTCTTTCAGCATTAGCTTCTTCAATTTTCTTTTTAATATCAGCTTTAACTTCTTCTAAAGTATCGAATTCTGAAACTTCTTTTGCAAATTCGTCATCAAGTGCAGGTATTTCTTTTATCTTTACTTCTTTTATATCAACTTCAAATCTAGCTTCTTTACCATTTAGTTCTTCTTTACCATATCCTTCAGGGAAAGTTACCTTAACAGTTACATGGTCACCTTTTTTAGCGCCAACAAGTTGTTCTTCAAAATTATCTATAAAAGTACCGCTTCCTATTTCAAGTGAAAAATCATTTCCTTCTCCACCTTCAAAAGCTGCATCTCCTATGTATCCTTTAAAATCAATAACTGCTATATTTCCTTTTTCTATTACTCCGTCATCTTCTTTTGTTTCAATTCTTGCATTTTTTTCCTGCATTTTCTTTAATTCGTTTTCTACATCTTCATCCTTAACTTCATGGCTTTCTTTTTTAACTTCTACACCTTTGTATTCGCCAAGTTCAACTTCAGGTTTAACCGTAACTTTTGCAGTATATACAAAATCTTTTCCTTCTTCTAAAGTAACAACATCTATTTCTGGATAAGCCACAGGATCTATTTTATTTTCTTCTACTACTTTAGGATATGTAGCATCTATACAATAATTAACTGCATCTTCATAAAATACACCAATGCCGTAGTATTGTTTTATTATTTGAAATGGTGCTTTTCCTTTTCTAAATCCAGGTATATTATATCTTCCGCGATTTTTATTGTATGCTTTCATAATAAATTCTTGAAATTTTTCTGCTTCAACTGTTATATCGAATTTTACAATATTTTTCTCTGATTTTTCCATATTAACGTTCATAATGAATATTCCTCCTAATTAAAGTACCTTACTTAATAACTTAAATATTATAACATATAAAAATAGTTATTTACAATTAATTTTTTAACTGATATTAATATATTATAACATAATTTATATTATTTTAAAAACCTTTCTATATTTTTCTTACATTCTTTAAGTTCTTCATATGTTGTATAGTTTTCCCTATAAACTTCTATTATTCCATTTCCAGAATAATTATTTTTCTTTAAAGAACTAATTATATGTAAGTAATTAACATCTCCTTTTCCTGGAAGCAAACATGTATGCTCTTTATTTCTATCATTTATGTGAAAGTTTATTAGCTTTTCACCCATTACATTTATATAATCATCAGGATCTACGTTAGCTCTATATGCTTGCTTTATATCAAATGTAAAGAACAAATCATATTTACAGTTTTCTTTTAAAAATTTTAAAAACTCTAAATTGCTAGACATACACCATGACACATTTTCCTGAGCAAGTTTTATACCATTTTCAAGAGCCGTGTATGTAAGCTCATTATAAATATCAATAATTAATTTTTTATTAATAGTACTTATATCTTGATATCTCATCCCATGAAAAGTATAGCACATAGCTCCAAGCTTACTGCCAGCTTTGCATACTTTTTTAAAACTTTCAAACATATCTTTTCTTCTTCTTTTATAGGCATCAAAAATATACGGTTCAAATGAAGATGAAAAGGCATGAACCGAATTTATATTTATATTATAAGCATTTTTTTCAGAGACAAGTTTATCTATAAAACCTTCAGAATACTCTGAAAAACTATTCAGAAAAATTTCAGCACATTCAAACCCAAGACTACTTATAATTTTAAGTGAATTTTCAGTATCTACATAGGGATAAAAAACTGCTGATGATAATCCTATTTTCAAGTCATCTCAACCCCCGATTAATTTGTAGTTGTTCCATCTGCCTTCATGTATTGTGTTGTACCATCTGTTACTATTTCTATCCCTTTATCTGCTGTTACACTATTAATTTTTATATCATTTCCATGTAAGTTAGTATTGGCACAGGACTTATCATTAATTGTCATTCTCCACACATATTTATCAGTTCTATTGTCAAACCAAGGAAGCTGAGATATATAAACCACAGTATTATCATCTATAAATTTAGGTGAAGCACACCAAACATAACCCTGGTTACTCTGAATGATATTATCTTTAGAAAAAGTAGTGCCATTGGTAGACGTATAGGCTTTATATGTTATATCCGAAGCATTTCCGTTTGAATCAACATAATACATATTTTGTCCAGCCTTTTCATATATAATCAAGTTTTGTAATGAAGGACTCAAATTATATTCTCCATCAACTCCATTTAAATTTACACTTTTTACTTTTTTAGTACTTCCACTAGCATCATAAGTTACAATTACCTGCTTTCCATCAGCTAACTTAACATTAACTATTTGATCTTTACTTGTATTCTTATCTTTGCTATTGGCTTTAGTTTTAACCGATGAATTACTTTTAGCTGTCTTATTAACGCTTTTAGACGCTTTTTTATTATCAGCTTCTTTCTTTTTTTGCTCTTGTTTAAGTTTAGTTGCAATATTCTTAAAGCTAACTCCATTAAAATTAACTCCAAGATATATTTTTATAACTACATAAACACCCAAACAGCAAGCTAAAAAGATTATTACTTTTTTTCTTCGTTTTCTTCTTCTCACTTGCTTATCATATTGATTACTAAAAATACTAGGTTTAGCCAATTTTCAAAC
>Ga0307913_10047_pt1 | contig 9428 bp, 11 predicted proteins | sample GoafecXyGen9Rep1_FD_203704 | JGI IMG/M metagenome (GOLD analysis project Ga0307913, IMG submission 203704) | Metatranscriptome of enriched fungal communities from goat fecal pellet, Isla Vista, California, United States - Xylan, Gen9, Rep 1... ...
CCTGTCAGTGAGTGCATTACAGTAGCGAAGCGCGATCTCAAGGCTGGCGAATATATCGATGGCATTGGCGGCTATACGACATATGGCTCGATTGCAACAGCAGAAGAGACCTATGCCAAAGGCTATGTGGTTTATGGCCTTATCAATAAGAAGACACGGATGCTCAAGGATGCAAAGAAGGGTCAGCTGCTCACGCTGGATATGGTGGAACTGGATACGACGACACAGCTCTATCAGACGCGCAAGCTGCAAGATCAGATGTACAACAATGGATATGCCCTGAAATAAAGAAAAGATAAATCTCATAATCCTCCGGGAAAATCCAGCTCAGTCAAGGGCTGGATTTTCTTTTTTTCTGCTTTTGTAGTATGATATAAAAGATAAATATACTGGGAGGATTGTATAGATATGGTAACAGCAGTTTTTCCTGCTGCCGGACAGGGACGGCGCATGAATGTCGGCATGAATAAAGTTTTTTTGGAACTGGCCGGCAAGCCTATCCTGGTACATACGCTGCTGCGTTTTTCGGCATCATCTGAGATTGACAATCTGGTTGTCGTCGTTGCGGAGGAGGATGTGTCATCAATCCGCAGGCTGCTGAGCCATGTTCCGGGACTAAAACCGTTTCAGGTGGTAGCCGGGAGTACGGAACGCCAGTATTCGATTGCCAATGGATTGGCTGTTGTGCCTGAGGAAGCGGACATCGTATTGGTTCATGACGCGGCGCGGCCGCTTACGAGCGTGGCAACAATCGATGGGGTCGTGCAGGCTACCAGGGAAGTTGGCGGTGCGGTAGCAGCCGTACCTGCTAAGAGCACGATCAAGCTGGTGGATGAGGATGGTGTGGTTGTGAAAACGCCGCCGCGTGACAAGGTTTGGGAGGTACAGACGCCGCAAGGCTTCCGTAAGGATATCCTGCTTGCGGCCTATCAGAAGGCCAAGGAGGATGGGTTCCTGGGAACGGATGACTCCAGCCTGGTGGAACGTTTGGCAGTCCCCGTCAAAGTGGTGGCAAGTGATTATAAGAATATCAAGGTCACGACGCCCGAAGATCTCCTGATTGCGGAAGTCTTCCTGAAAGAGGAAGGCGATGGTCTGCGTGGGATGGTCAAGCAAACTATCCAGAAGACAAAGGAAAAGATGAAGAAACATTTGCGTTGATTTATATAGGAAGGAAGGCGTTATCGTGACTAGATTTGGTATGGGCTATGATGTACATCGTCTTATAGAGGGACGCAAGCTGATTATTGGCGGTGTGGAGATTCCGCATACTTTGGGGCTGCTGGGGCATTCGGATGCAGATGTCCTGCTGCATGCGATTTCGGATGCATTGCTCGGTGCAGCCGCACTTGGCGACATTGGCCGCCATTTTCCCGATACAGATCCGCGCTTTGAGGGAGCGGACAGCTTGAAGCTCCTCGGCCATGTTATGGAGCTGCTGCGCGAAAAAGGTTATCAGGTCGGCAATGTCGATGCTACCATTGTCGCGCAAAAACCGAAGATGAAGGATTTCATTCCGCAGATGAATGAGAATATCGCCCGTGTCCTCGGCGTCGCTCTCGATCAGGTCAATGTCAAGGCGACGACGGAGGAAAAATTGGGCTTTACTGGTACAGAGCAGGGGATTTCAGCGTATGCCGTTGCCGGCATCGAAAAAGCCTGAGCTGGCCAGCAGATAGATATTGGAGGAAAAACGAATGCTGAAAGTTTATAATACGATGTCCCGCAGCAAGGAAGAATTCAAACCGCTCAAAGAAGGCGAAGTGAGCATTTACTGCTGCGGTGTTACGCCCTATAATCATCCGCATATCGGCAATGCACGCCCGTTCGTGACCTGGGACGTTATCCGCCGTTATTTTGCGAAAAAGGGCTATAAGGTGCATTACATCCAGAATTTTACGGATGTTGATGATAAGATCATCAATACGGCCAATAAGGAAGGCGTGCAGTGGAGTGACATTTCCGGCCGCTATATCAAGGCATATTTTGAGGCGATGGATGCGCTTAACGTCAAGCGCGCGGATGTCTATCCACGGGTCAGCGAGACGATTCCCGATATCATTGCGATGGTACAGAAACTTATCGACAATGGCTATGCCTATGCAGTGGATAACGGAGATGTGTTCTATAGCGTAGAGAAATTTGCTGGCTATGGCAAACTCAGTGGCCGCAAACTCGAGGATATGCAGGCTGGTGCGCGCATCGAGGTCGATACGCGCAAGCAGCATCCGATGGATTTTGCTCTCTGGAAATCGGCTAAACCGGGGGAGCCAAGCTGGGACAGCCCGTGGGGCAAGGGACGCCCAGGCTGGCATATCGAGTGCTCGACGATGTCGCTGAAGTACCTCGGTGAGCAGTTCGACTTCCATGGTGGTGGCAGTGATTTGATTTTCCCGCATCATGAAAACGAGATTGCTCAGTCGCAGGCCTGCATCGGCGATGAGCACAGTTTTGCCAAGTACTGGCTGCACAATGGCTTCATCACGATTCATAATGAAAAAATGTCCAAGTCGAAGAATAATTTCTTTACGGTCAAGGATATCCTGCAGGAATATCCCGGTGAGGTGGTACGTTTCTTCATCTTGCAGACGCACTACCGCAGCCCGTTGGATTTCAGTGATGAGCGCCTCAAGGAAGCGCAGACGAGTCTGGCGCGTCTCCAGCAGTCAAAGTCTTTTGCGGACGAATTAAGCAGGAAGGAAGGCAATGCGGATACGGCCAAGGATTTGGCTGCAAAAGCCGAAGAATACCGTCAGCATTTCTATGAAGCGATGGACGATGATTTCAATACGGCACTTGCTATCAGTCAGTTGTTTGGCCTTTCGAAGGATATCAACATCTACTATCAGGATGTCATGAATAAGGGTGTAGATTATGATGCAGCAGACTTTGCCCGCGCCCGTGAGATTTACTGCGAGATGGCTGCTATCATCGGTATCTTTGAGCAGGAAGAGAAAGCTGCCGATGATGGTCTTACCGATAAGCTCATGGAGCTTATCATCAGCATCCGTCAGGATGCTCGCAAGGAAAAGAATTGGGCGATCGCTGATAAGATCCGCGATGAGCTCAAGGAAGTGGGAATCGTTATTGAAGATACGCCGAATGGGGCACGGTGGAAAAAAGCATGAAGTTTGAACATTTTCAGAAACTTGTCGATATGATGTTTGAGCCGGATGGAGATGATGGCATCCTGCAGCGTTACAGCAATGTGGATGTCAAGCAGCTCAATCCGCTGGTGCTGGCCTATGTCGGCGATGCATATTTCCATCTCTATGTCCGTACCCGTCTGCTGTCCTATGAGCAGTGCAAGGTACAGGCACTCCATTCCTTCAGTGCACAGATTGTATCGGCTGTCTGGCAGGCCAAGGCATATCGGGGCATCGAAGCGATGCTCACGGAGGAAGAAAAGGGAATCTATCGCCGTGGGCGCAATGCCAAGAGCCATGCACCACGCAGTGCCAGCGTGGCTGAGTACCATGCCAGTACCGGCTTTGAGGCACTTTTGGGAAGTCTCTATCTTTCGGAGCAGAATGAGCGGCTTTACGAATTGGCTGAGGCTTCGTTCCAAGTGATTTCAAAGGCTATGATGAAGGAAATAAGGAGTAAGAAATAATTTATGATAAAAGTCAAATTGTTGGAATATACGCCAAATCCGGAACATGTGGTGGCAATGGCGGCACGTCTTTGCTATTCGTCGGCTGGGGCTGAGGAGCTGGCTGAGAAAATCAGCGATGAGAAGGCGAAGGAAATGGTGCGCAAGATGGTGACGCTGGGGCATGGCTCGACGATTGAGCATGTCACGTTCACGTTCGGTATCGAAGGCGTCAGTCGGGTGCTCACGCATCAGCTCGTCCGTCACCGCATTGCGTCGTATGACCAGCAGTCCCAGCGCTATGTCGCGGCGCATGGTTTTGAGTACATTACGCCGCCGACGATTGCCGAAAAGCCGGAGGCCAAGGCGAAATACGAAGCTTTGCTGGCCAAGATCCGTAAAACGTATGATGAGCTTACGGAAATGGGCGTGCCCAAGGAGGATGCACGCTATGTGCTGGCCAATGCAACGGAGACGAAAATCCTCGTGACGATGAATGCGCGTTCGCTGCTGCATTTCTTCAATTTGCGCTGCTGCAATCGCGCGCAGTGGGAAATCCGTGAGATGGCGTACAAGATGCTGGCTGAGGTCAAGAAAGTGGCACCGACTTTGTTCCACAATGCGGGAGCGAGCTGCGTGAATACAGGCCGCTGTCCGGAAGGGGCAATGACCTGTGGTAAGTTTCAGGAAATGCTGAAATTGCGGGAGAAAGATTGATGATGAAAGAATTTAGCGATAAGAAGAAAAAGCCGTTCCGCAATGGCAAGAATCGGCAGGAACACGCAGAGAAGCGTGAGAGCGGCAAGCGCCGTGAACCGCATGAGCGCAAGGCTGCCCCAGCGGCAGTGCGGGAACTTCCCGACGATGTATTGATTGGCCGCAATGCGGTAACCGAAGCTTTGCGTGCTGGCCGTGGCATCAATAAAATCCTGTTGGCTGATGGGGATAAAGAAGGATCTGTCAGTGAAATCCTTGCGCTGGCAAAGGAACGTGGCATTGTTACGCAGTTTGTCGAGCGCAGCAAGATTGAAGCTGTAGCTGGCGGTCTGCGCCATCAGGGCGTTATGGCTTATGTTGCGCCTGTAGCTTATGCGGAGCTTGAAGATATCCTCAAAGCGGCAGCTGAGAAGGGCGAAGCACCGTTTTTACTGCTGCTTGATGAGCTGGAAGATCCGCATAATTTGGGCGCACTTCTGCGTACGGCAGATGCGACGGGTGTTCATGGTGTGCTGATTCCGAAACGCCGCAGTGTGCCGCTTACGGCTACGGTAGCTAAGACGTCGGCTGGGGCTATCGAGTATGTACCAGTCGCGCGGATTGGCAATATCGCGCAAACACTCAAGAAACTCAAGGAGCAGGGCTTTTGGGTAGCCGGAGCGGATATGGATGGCAGCCAGAATTACTATGAGGCCGATTTGACTGGGCCGCTGGTCTTAGTGGTCGGCAGTGAGGGCCGCGGGATGAGCCGGCTGACAAAGGAACAGTGTGATTTCATCGTGCAGATGCCGATGGTGGGCCGGATCAATTCGCTCAATGCGTCAGTGGCGGGGTCCATTCTTATGTATGAGTCCATGCGGCAGCGTTTAGTGAAGAAAGGCTGACTATGAGCAGGAAAAGGGAGTATTATATCGTTGATGGCTACAATGTCATCAATTCCTGGCCAGAACTTATCCGCCTGCGTGCCGATTTATCCGAGGCCAGGGACCAGCTGGTACATCAGCTGGCCGAATATGGAGCGTATGAGAAAATCGATATTACCATTGTGTTTGACGCGATGTTCACGGATGATGATGAACATCGGGACAAAGTCAATGACCATATGGAGCTTATCTATACCGGCGAGGGGGAGACGGCTGACAGCCGCATTGAGCGCCTGGCTTATGAAATGGTTCGTGCGGGCAAGGAAGTTCATGTCGTGACTTCTGACGGTGCGGAGCAGAGTGTGATTCTTGGTGCTGGCGCGTTCCGTATTCCTTCTTCGGAGTTCAGAAAGAATGTAAGACGAACTAAGAAAAACTTACAGAAAGAGTATTTAGGTCATGTGACGCTGCCGGTCACACGCTTGGAAGTTGAAGACCGTTTAGACCGTGAAACCGTCAAGAAGTTGGATGTATTGCGAAAATCACATCAATAAGGAATTAAATTTTTGTTTTTGAAGCGAAAAACAATCAGATAGGGGAAAAAAGTCCTAGAGGAATCCTTGACGCTAACAACAAAGAGGGAGTATAATTTTCCTATCAAGGGAAGCAAGAGAATGAAAACGGGGGTTTTCAGCAAAGGGGAAAGTGCGATGGAAGCAGAACCGACTACAGAACTTTTTAGCGAAGAGTTATATGGGGACTTCGCTAATCTTACGGACGAAGAAATTTTATTAGCCATAAGAGATAAAGATGACAAGGTCGCACTCGATTATCTCATTAACAAGTATCGGAATTTTGTACGGGCAAAGGCAAGATCCTACTTCTTGATTGGAGCGGATCGTGAGGATATCATCCAGGAGGGCATGATTGGCTTTTATAAGGCTATCCGTGACTTCCGCAATGATAAGCTGTCTTCGTTTCGTGCATTTGCGGAGCTTTGTGTGACGCGTCAGATCATCACGGCTATCAAGACGGCTACTCGTCAGAAGCATATTCCACTGAATTCGTATATTTCGCTTAATAAGCCGATTTATGATGAGGATTCAGACCGTACCTTATTGGATGTGCTGTCTGGTGCCAAGGCGGCAGACCCGGAGGATCTTGTTATCAGCCGGGAAGAGTTCATTGATATTGAGAAGAAGATGGAGGAGATACTGTCAGATCTTGAGTGGAAAGTGCTCATGAGTTATCTTGATGGCAAGTCCTATCAGGAGATAGCAGAGGATCTTGACCGGCATGTCAAATCCATCGACAATGCTTTGCAGCGTGTGAAGCGAAAACTCGAGAAGTATATGGAGAACCGTGGCGATGAAATCGACATCAGTACGGTTTACCGGGGACTGAGCTCCATCAACCGCCGGTTGCGCGGTGTTACAGATGATGATGGATTGATTCATTGATAACGGAAGTGAAAATCCTGCCCGTGAGGGCAGGATTTTTTTGTGTGATGTTTCGTATAGTTTTTTTGCTTGTTTTGCCGTATAATGGTAGCGTAACTCCGAGCAAAAGCATCTAAGGTCATGCGCTATGATGCTGCGCCTGGGTAATACCCACAGGGGAGCACAGGAAACGGCGCTCCCTTCCGTTTTGAAAAGGAGGAAAATGACGGATGAAAAAGATTTTGGTAATGATCCTGGCAATGATGATGGCTGTGGCAGCCGGCTGTGGCGGCCAGCCAGCGGCAAATGACGCGGCGGCGTCTGCGGGCAAGACTGTTACGCTGCATGTGGCGGCAGCAGCGAGCCTTACGGATGTCATGAAAGAACTCGCTGCTGCTTATGAAAAAGAGCATCCGGATGTCAAGATTGTCTACAACTTTGGCAGCTCTGGTGCTTTGCAACAGGCAATCCAGAATGGTGGCGAGACGGATTTGTTCTTCTCGGCTGCTCAGAAGCAGATGAACGCATTGGAACAGGACGGATTGCTGGCCCCGGGGACGCGCCGTGATCTGCTGCAGAATGAGGTCGTGCTCATCGTGCCTCAGGATGGCGGCAAGGAGCTGACGTCTTTCGAGCAGGTTACGGGAAGTGGCATCAAGCATATTGCCTTAGGCGAGCCCAAAGGGGTGCCGGTCGGCCAGTATTCTGAGGAAGTATTTACGAAGCTGGGGATTCTTGATGCTGTAAAGGCAAAGGCCGTCTATGGCTCAGATGTCCGTCAAGTCCTTTCCTGGGTAGAGTCAGGGGAAGCTGAGTGCGGTGTCGTTTATGCGACCGATGCGGCTATGTCGGCTAAGGTAAAGGTGGCAGCCAAAGCACCAGCCGATACGCATAAGCCAATAGTCTATCCGGCTGCTGTGCTGAAAGACGCCAAACAGATGGATGTGGCCAAGGACTTTTTGGCCTTTGTAGCCAGTGATGCGAATAAGAAGATTTTTGAAAAATATGGTTTTGAGGTAAAATGATATGGAATTATCACCGCTGATCATTACGCTGGAAACAGCAGCGGCGGCGACGGTGGTAACGTTCTTTGCGGGCATTGGCCTGGCGTTGTTGGTGGTGCGCATGAACCGCTTCCAAGGCCTGGCTGATGCCATTATTACGTTGCCGATGGTGTTACCACCGACTGTTGTCGGCTTCTTTCTGCTATTGTTTCTCGGCAAACGCAGCTGTATCGGGAAATTCCTGCTGCAATGGGATATCTCGCTGGTGTTTACCTGGCAGGCGGCGGTCATCGCCGCTGTCATCGTATCGCTGCCGCTGATGTATCGCACGGCGCGCGGCGCGTTTGAACAGCTTGACCCGAATATCATCTATGCAGCACGGACGCTGGGGGTGTCCGAGTGGCGTATCTTCTGGCATATCCTTGTGCCGAATGCACGCGCGGGGATATTGGCAGGGCTGGTGCTATCGTTTACGCGCGCCCTCGGCGAATTTGGGGCGACAATCATGTTTGCGGGTAATATCCCAGGCAAGACGCAGACGATGAGCACAGCTATCTATGCTGCTGTACAGGCCAATGATTACGATCTGGCTTTTGCGTGGGCGATGGTAATTGTTGTTTTCTCGCTGGTGTTCGTCATGCTGATGAATTGGTGGATTGCCCGCAGCAATAAGGGGGCGGCCATATGGAATTGATGGTAAGCATCCGCAAGCAACTGCGTAGTTTCAGGCTCACAGTGGACTTTACGGCAGCCAACGAGGTGTTTGCCTTGCTCGGGGCTTCGGGCTGTGGTAAGAGCATGACGCTTAAATGCATTGCGGGGATCGAGACACCGGATAGTGGCCGCATCGTACTCAATGGCCGTGTACTTTACGATAGCGAGCAGGGAATCAATCTGAGCCCGCAGAAACGCCATGTCGGGTATCTGTTCCAGAATTATGCATTGTTCCCGAATATGACTATCCGGGAAAATATTCAGTTTGTGGCAGGAGGCACGTCAGCAGTCAAGGCGAAAAAAGTGCAGGAAAATCTTGCTCGTTTTGGGCTGCAGGAGCTTGCGGATGCGTATCCGCTGGAGCTTTCCGGCGGACAGCAGCAACGGGCAGCATTTGCCCGCATCCTGGCTGCTGATTCAGAACTGTTGCTGCTTGATGAACCGTTTTCGGCGCTCGATGGCTATCTGAAATGGCAGCTTGAGCTTGAGCTCGGGAAGGTATTGCAGGCATATCATGGTGCGGCTTTGCTAGTCTCACATGATCGTGGCGAAGTTTACCGGCTATCGGACCGGGCAGCTGTCATCAGCCGGGGGTGTATGGAGCCGGCGCAGGAAACAAAAGAATTGTTTCGCCATCCGCAGACGCTGGCAGCTACACTTTTGACTGGCTGCAAGAATGTTTCATCGGCTCGCAAGATCGATGCGGGCCATATCCAGGCAACGGAATGGGACCTTACGCTGGCTGCAGCTGCGGACGTGCCGGATGATATCCATTATGTGGGTGTGCGTGCACATTTTTTGGAATTGCGCACGGCGCCGGGCGAAAATACGTATCCATTGGAAGTCGTGCAAGTTATAGAGGATGTGTTCTCCTATTTACTGATGGTGCGCAGGCGAGGGAGCCAGGGGAAGGCTATCCGTTGGGAGCTTGCCAAGGAGACTTGGGAGAATTGCCAGCGGCAGAGTGGGGCGTTATATTTTCATATTCCGCTGGAAGCGATTATGATTATGCAAGGCTAAAAAGAAAAATTGTAACAACGAACCAAAATTATTACGTTTTGTTGTAACACTTGTTTCCAAAAGAGTGCGGCATATTGTC
>Ga0307913_10048_pt1 | contig 9382 bp, 8 predicted proteins | sample GoafecXyGen9Rep1_FD_203704 | JGI IMG/M metagenome (GOLD analysis project Ga0307913, IMG submission 203704) | Metatranscriptome of enriched fungal communities from goat fecal pellet, Isla Vista, California, United States - Xylan, Gen9, Rep 1... ...
CACAGCCATTTTTTAGGCTTCCTGTTTCTTTTTCAGCAGATCCTTGCAAAAGTCAATGAAGGATTGAGCTGCTTTGGAGATATAACGATCTTTTTTCCAGGCGAGCCCCACATCGACGTAGATGGGATCGGACAAGGGGATGGCCTTGACACCTGGTGTATCTTCGACTACCATATCTAAAAGGAAGGCAACCCCGACACCGCTGGCAACAAGTCCTTTCAGCGTGATGACCTGATTGGATTCCAGAACGATGTTTGGCGTAATGTTTTCAGCACTCATCTTGGACAAGATGGTCTGACGCAGGAAAGAGCCTTCTTTCATCATGACGACATTCGCGTCAGCGACATCCTGCAGCGAAAGGGATTTTTTCTTGGCGAGCGGACTGTCTTCTGGCACACAGCAGACGACCTGATTCTTGGACATCGGCAGCAGCTGCAGATGATTTGATGCACCTGAGATGATAATGATGCCGAAATCAAGCTCGTCACGTTCGAGCTGTTCGCGGATTGACATCGAACCTTCTTCATGCATGAAAATATCGAGGTGCGAATAGCGGCGCTGGAAGCTCGAGAAGATTTTCGGGAACAGATAAGCACCCATCATTGGCGGGATACCAATCTTGATGGTGCCTTTCTGCAGCTGTTTGTAGTCATTGACTTCAAGAACCGCATCTTGGATGTTGCGCAGGGCAAGTTCGACGCGATTCAGGAAGACCGCACCTTCAGGCGTCAGGGACAGCTGTTTCTGGCTGCGGTCGAAGAGCTGGATGCCGAGCTCAGCCTCTAGCTTCTTGATGGCCACAGTGATGTTTGGCTGAGAGACACGGAGCCGTTCGGCAGCCCGGGTGATATTTCGCAGACGGCTGGCCATCTGGAAATATTCAAGTTGTCGTAATTCCATGTTATCGCTTCTTTCTGTATAAACTAGTCTTATTATATTTTTATTATACCATACTTTTGACAAATATATGATATGATAATGAAAATTTATCATGAAAAATAAAATTTTTTTTATCGCAGGAGCAGTAGGATTTTTTCTATTCACATGGAATTATAATAGTGTATAGTAGTAGATGTAGCGAGATTTGGGATTTCATTCCAAGGAATCAACGGAAGATATTGGAAGAAATAGGAGGGCTTTTATTTTGGAAATTTCAACAGTCATAGGTGCAGTAGGCGGTCTTATCTCCGTATTCGTAGGTATGATCATCAAGGGTGCACCAATCAGCTCATTAAACAACCCGGCAGCATTCCTTATCATCATCTGCGGTACTTTCTCCTGCTTGTTTACAGCGTTCAATATGAATCAGCTGAAAAAACTGCCTGGGCTGGTTAAGATGGTTTTTTTCAAACCGGCACTTCACGAGAAGGCTGAGCTTTTGACGCTTTTCATTGAGCTTTCCCAGATTGCCCGTCGTGAAGGTATCCTGGCTTTGGAGAGTAAAGTACAGGACATTGACGATCCGTTCTTCCGGACGGGTTTGAGCATGGTCATTGATGGTATGGACCCTGACTTTGTCGGTGATGTATTGGATGCGGAGCTGGCGGTCATGCAGGAACGCCATGCTGAAGGCCGTGCGATGCTCGAGCAGGCCGGTCTGTATGCTCCTACCCTTGGTGTATTGGGCGCCGTTATCGGTCTTATCGCAGCATTGGGTAACTTGAACGACGTCAATAAACTGGGTCACGCAATCGCTGCAGCATTCGTTGCTACGATCCTCGGTATCTTTACTGCATACGTTGTTTACCTGCCGATGGCCAATAAGCTGAAACTCTTGTCCAAGGCAGAAGTCAGCGAGAAGCGCATGATCATCGAGGGTATCCTTTCTCTGCAGGCTGGTGATTCGCCGACGCAGATCGAGGCTAAGCTCATGGTCTTCATTCCGCAGAGCGAGCGTGAAGGTTTGAAGAAGGAGTGATTTGATGGCTAGAAAGAAACATGCGGCGCCTCATGAGGAACATGAAGGTGAGCCGTGGCTCCTGCCGTATTCTGACCTTATGACGCTCCTGTTGGCACTCTTTATCGCGTTGTTTGCTATTTCCCAGACGGACCAGAAAAAGATGTCGGAACTGTCGCAGGCATTCAGTACGGCGTTCAATATGGGCGGACCATCGTTTTTCAGTCAGATGGGCCCTAATGCTGGCCGCCGCGCAGAGATGCCGTCCGACGAGGATAAGGGTAATCATGCGTATGTGGTAGAGAACCAGCAGCTTGAAGAATTGCAGAAGAAGATGCAGGAATATATCGATCAGAACCAGCTGGACGAGCAGCTGAGCACGGAGCTCAGTGAAGAGGGGCTCATGATCCGCATCAAGGAACGGGCACTGTTCCCGTCGGGGTCGGCACAGCTGGTCGGTCAGGCGCAGTCCATCATCCCGGTGGTAGCAGGGCTTTTGGGGTCGGTGCCTGAGCGGGTGGTCGTTTCGGGACATACCGATAATGTTCCCATCAATACGGCGCAGTTCCCGTCTAACTGGGAGCTGAGCTCGACGCGTGCGATGAATTTCATGAAGGCATTGCTGGCCAGCAACCCGTCGATGAACCCGGCGCGTTTCAGTGCTATCGGCTATAGTGAGTACCGGCCGCTGGCAGACAACAAGACCGATGAAGGGCGTTCCAAGAACCGCCGTGTTGAGGTGTTCATTGCGCGCAACTACCGGTTCAATCCGGATGAGAAAGCCGGAGGCAAGACGGAACAGCCGGATACTGGAGCTGATGGCATGCCGACGAGCGGCACGACGAATAATGTTCCGTCGACAGCTGGATCGGCTGGCAGTTCGATGGCAGGAACTTCATATTGATTGCATGGATCATGACAAGTCGGCTTACGGGCCGGCTTGTTTTACTGTGGGAGGCAAATTTGTTGTATAATGGTAGATGAGGTGATGCGGTATTGATACGGGGAATTGGCACAGATATCGTTGAAGTGGCGCGGGTAAAAAAGGCAATTGCCAATCCGCGCTTCTGCAAACGGGTTTATACGGCGGCAGAGCAGCAATACTGTGAAAGCCGTGGTGCCCAGCGGGCTCAAAGTTTTGCAGCGCGTTTTGCGGGGAAAGAGGCAGTGCTCAAGGCATTCGGTACTGGCTTGCGTGAAGGCACGCTTCAGGATATCGAAATCCTGCCCGATGCGCTGGGCTGCCCACAGGTCAAGCTGACTGGTCATTTTGCGGAATTGGCACGGGAAAAGGGAATCGCTAAGGTTTGGATTACCCTTAGCCATACGAAAGAATATGCGACGGCACAATGTGTGATGGAGGAATCGACATGAAGGTATCATTGAAGGCAGAAATGCACAATATCGATAAGCTGACGGCAGAGAAATACGGACTGCCAACGCTGGTACTGATGGAAAATGCCGGGCATAGAACGGCTGAAGCTATGGATGAGATGCTGGCAGGGGTGGCAGCGAAAAATATTTGCGTGCTGGCTGGCAGCGGCAATAATGGCGGGGATGCTTTGGCCGCAGCACGCCATCTGCACAATATGGGGGCAAAACTCAAGATTTTCCTTGTCGGGGAAATGGCACATTTCTCGTCAGCAACGGCGGCTATGCATAAGGCACTCAATGCGATGGGCATTGAGATGCATGTCCTCGAGAGTGACCGTGATTGGGATCGGCTCCATTTTGCTTTGAAGTTCACGGAGGGCATTGTGGATGGTATCCTGGGCACGGGCTTTGAAGGGGAGCTGCGCAAGAAGACATTGCGTTTGATTGAAGAGGTAAATAGTGCGGGCAAATTCGTGCTGTCCGTCGATATCCCGAGCGGCGTGGAGGCAGATACGGGCCGTGTTCCCAGTGTGGCTGTGCAGGCTTCGGCAACCCTGGCATTGGGGCTGCCGAAAGTGGGGCAGCTTTTAAGTCCTGGCACTGACTGCACAGGGCAGCTGCTGGTGGATGACATCGGCATTCCTGGGGCGCTGCTGCAGGATCAGGCGATCAAGCAGGCCTTGCTCGATGATGCGATGGCAGCGGGGCTGCTGCCACCGCGCAGCCGTGCTGCGCACAAGGGCAGCTGTGGCCGTATTCTTGTGGTCGCAGGTTCGCAGGGCATGACGGGGGCAGCAGCACTGGCTGCGTCCGCTGCCCTGCGGGCTGGGGCTGGCATCGTGACGCTGGCGGTACCACAGCGTGTGCATGATATCCTGGAGACGAAGCTTACCGAAGTCATGACAGTGCCGGTAGCGGAGACAAAAGAGGGGATTTTGGGCGGCGAAGAGGCACTTGGGCAGCTGCTCTCACTGGCTGAAGCCTATGATGCAGTCCTGATCGGGCCGGGCCTCGGGCGGGCGGCAGAAACATTGGAGCTTGTCCGCCTATTTGCTGCCCGCGTCAGCAAACCGCTGATTCTTGACGCTGATGCGATCTATGCGTTTAGCCGTCAGCCAGATGATCTGAGCCGGCTGCCGCAGGTGCCGGTACTCACGCCGCATCTTGGTGAAATGGCTGGCTTGCTGGGCGTAACGGTGCCAGAGCTGCGGGAGTCCCTGCTGCCGATTGTCCGCGAGGCAGCTGCGGAGTACCAGTGCGTATTTGTAGTCAAGAGTGAATGTACGCTGGTTGCCTATCCGGATGGGGATGCGTTTTTTACGACGAAAGGCAATGCAGGCATGGCGACAGCAGGCAGTGGCGATGTGCTGGCGGGAACGATTGCGGGGCTTATGAAGCAGACAGAAAGCGGGCTGGCACCACTGCTGGGCGTTTACCTGCATGGACTGGCTGGCGATTTGGCGGCAGAGGCGAAAGGCGAAGCGCTCATTGCGTCTGATATTCGTGAGCATTTGCCGGCTGCCCGTTTGAGATTGCGGCAGATTCAGCGCGAATAATAGACTGATGTGCACACACGAAAAACGTAAATGAAAAAATGATGCAGGAAATGGATAAAACGGCACTTAACATATTGACATATGTATAGCTGAGGACTAGAATATAGTTACTTTGATAAAAGAAAAGGGGCATGAACATGGCAAATGTAAATGTTGACTGGGCAAATCTTGGATTCAGCTATCAGCCGATTACGAAACGTTATGTAGCAAACTACAAAGATGGCAAATGGGGCAAAGGCGGACTCACAGAGGACGCCAATGTCGTTATCAATGAGTGCGCAGGCATCCTGCAGTATTGCCAGGAAGTATTCGAAGGCCTTAAGGCATATAAGACGAAAGATGGCAGGGTCGTGACGTTCCGTCCGGATCAGAATGCCAAGCGCATGGTGGATTCAGCCAAACGTCTCGTGATGCCGCCGGTTCCTGAGGAGATGTTCCTCGAGGCTGTCGATCAGGTAGTCAAGGCGAATGCCGATTGGATTCCGCCGTATGAGACAGGCGGTGCGCTTTATCTGCGTCCGTACTTGTTTGCTACGGGGCCGGTAATCGGCGTCAAGCCGGCGGATGAATATCAGTTCCGCCTGTTCGGTACACCGGTTGGCTCGTATTTCAAGAATGGCATCAAGCCAATCACGATCTGCGTCAGTGATTTTGACCGTGCTGCCCCGCACGGTACGGGCAACATCAAGGCTGGCCTGAACTATGCCATGAGCTTGCATCCGTATATCCTGGCCCATGAGAATGGCTATGACGAGAATATGTATCTCGATGCAGCTACGCGCACCTATGTCGAGGAGACGGGCGGCGCTAACTTCCTGTTCGTCACGAAGGACAACAAGATCGTCACGCCGAAGTCCGATTCGATCCTGCCGTCGATTACCCGCCGTTCGCTCGTAACACTGGCAGAAAATCTCGGCTATACGGTCGAGCATCGTCCGGTCAAGTTTACCGAGCTCAAAGATTTTGCCGAGGCTGGCCTTTGCGGCACGGCTGCCGTCATCTGTCCGGTCGGCAAAGTCGTGAACCATGGCGAAGAAATCTGCTTCCCCAGTGGTATGGAAGAAATGGGTCCGGTACTCACGAAGCTGTACCACGAGCTGCGCGGCATTCAGATGGGCACCATCGAGGCGCCGGCTGGCTGGATTCGCGAAATCAAATAAGCGCATAAATTTTTTTGGCAAAGACCTGCTGGATTTTTAGCGGGTCTTTGTTTTTTTCAGCTTGTTTTAAGACTTTAGTACTAAAATTTTTTAGCGGTAACAAGGAATTCTTTGTCAGAAGAACGAATAGTTTTTATGATAGGGAGACAAGGTAGTAAATTAGGGAGTTTTGCGTATGCCGTTCAATATAACCATGCCGATACAATTCCATGGGATTTTGTCGACCATCGGCTGGTTCGATGTGCTCGATATTTTAATTGTGGCTGTGATTTTGTATAAGATCTATGTGATGCTCAAGGACACGCGGGCCATTACATTGGTCAAGGGCGTGCTGGTCCTGCTCGTGGTCACGCTGATTTGCAGCTGGTTTGAGCTGCATGTCATTTCGTGGCTGTTGCAAAAGACCGTGACGCTCTTGTTTGTCGCATTGCCGATCGTATTCCAGCCGGAGCTGCGCCGTGCCTTGGAGCATCTTGGCCAGGGGTCTTTCTGGGGCGCGCAGACTTTGCTCAATGATGAGCAGGCACGTTCTGTTGTCAACGAACTCACCAAGGCCGTCAAGCAGCTGTCGGCGACCAAGACAGGGGCTTTGCTGGTCATCGAGCGCGATATGGGCCTCAACGATATCAGCGCTACCGGCATACGCATCGAGGGCTTGATCTCAGCGGACTTCCTGCTTAACGTATTCATCGTCAATACGCCGCTGCATGATGGTGCCGCTGTGATTCGCGGCAACCGCTTGATCGCTGCGGGATGCCTGCTGCCGCTGACTGAAAACCGGTCATTGTCGACTGAGCTCGGGACACGGCATCGGGCGGCCATCGGTCTATCGGAGCAGTGTGATGCCCTTATCGTTGTTGTCAGTGAGGAGACTGGAACGATTTCGGTAGCCGAGAATGGTCATATCATGCGCCATCTCGATATCGATACGCTGCGGGCTGTGCTTATGCCGGCCTTTGCTTCGCCACAGGAAAGCATCCGGGATATGGTGCGAAATTGGAGGAAGAAGAAATGATTTCAACGTTTCGCCAGGTGATACAACATAATCTGGTCGCTAAGATCGTGGCCGTGGTATCGGCTATCGTGCTTTGGGGCTATGTCATGAATGACCAGAATCCGGCCATCGAGAGCAGTTTTACCGTACAGGTTCAGCTCCGCAATGTACCGGATGGCTATAAGGTTACGCAGGGAGCGTCGACTGTCAAGGTCAAGGTGCGCGGTGCGCGGTCGCTGTTCGTGAACAGTTCGGCAGAGGATTTCCGGGCCTATGTTGACCTCAACGATGCCGAAAATGGCAAGCATGCCTATAAAGTCCATGTGGAAACACCACAGGGATTTGAAGTTGTCGAGGAAAATCCGGGGACAATCGATGTGACCTTGGACCGCATCATCGAGCGGCGCGTGCGGGCGACCATCAATGTCAATGGCGTTCCGGCTCCAGGTGTAACCGTCGCCAAGGTAAATCAAGCCAGCTCGAAGGTAGTTATCGAAGGCCCGGAGTCGGCAGTCAATGAAGTTGACCGCGTGATTGGCTATATCGGCCTTAACGGTAACAACGATAGTGATTTTGCCCTGCAGGTGCCGTTGACGCCAATCAATGCCGATGGACGTGAGGTACAGGGCGTTACGGTGAATCCGGCAGCTATGTATGTAACTGTGCAGATGGCACGCGGCTTGCGGACGAAAATCGTGACGGTCAAGCCGGCCTTGGCGGGCAAACTGAAAGATGAGCTTGAGATCGTCAGCATCAAGGCTGATCCTGTCAAGATCGAGATCGCAGGGGATGAGGCCAAGACCAATGCGATATCGTCACTGTCGACAGAGCCGATTTCGCTCGATGATGTGACGAAGAGTCAGGACAAGACGGTCAAGCTCATCCTGCCGGATGGTGTGACGGTTACGAATCCGGACGTAGTAGTCCATCTGGTGGTCAAAGAAAAAAAGACGATAAATGAATAGATATTGGAGTGAAGGTTACAAGTGATTCGCATAAGAAACTTTCAGGTTCCGTTTACCGATACGGCCTGTTTGGAAGAACTTGCAGCCAGACGCTTGAAATTACCACCGCAGGCTGTGCTTGCGGTGGTAATTGTGCGTAAGGCTGTAGATGCGCGCCGCTATCATGGCGCACCGGTGCAGTTTGTCTATGTGCTGGATGTAGCAGTAGCAGAGCCAGAGAAAAAAGTAATGCAGCGCCTCAAGCGTGATAAGAATGTCGAAGTGGTCAAACAAGAGGCGCCGGCAGCACCGGCTTTGCGCCAGTATACGGGGAAGGAACAGCGCCCCGTGGTGGTAGGTTTCGGCCCGGCCGGCATGTTTGCGGCGTTGACGCTGGCCAAAGCTGGCTGGCAGCCGCTCGTGCTGGAACGCGGTCAGGATGTTGACACGCGGCAGGCGGATATCGAGCGGTTCTGGCGGGGCGGTGCGCTCAATGTACAGTCGAATGTGCAGTTCGGTGAAGGCGGTGCAGGTACGTTCTCAGATGGCAAGCTGACGACGCGCATCAATGATGTGCATATGCAGGATGTCATTGCTGCATTTATCGCTGCCGGTGCACCGGAGGAAATCCGTTACCTGCATAAGCCGCATATCGGTACGGATCTCTTGCGCAGTATCGTCAAGAATATCCGGCAGGAAATCATCCGGCTTGGCGGACAGGTGCGCTTTAACGCACAGGTCACGGATATTGAGCTTACGGCAGCCGGGGCCGTTGCGGCACTGATTGTCAATGACGAGGAGCGGCTGCCGGCGTCGGCTGTATTCCTCGGCATCGGCCATTCGGCCCGTGACACATATAAGATGCTGCTGGGCAAGGGCATCCGCATGGAGGCGAAACCGTTTGCGATGGGCGTGCGCATCGAACATCCGCAGGAATTCATCGACCGGGCGCAGTATGGTAAAGATGCTGGTCATCCGCGCCTGCCGGTTGCCGACTATGCGCTGACGTATAAAGACCCTCTGACGGGACGTGGTGCGTACTCGTTCTGCATGTGTCCCGGCGGACAGGTCGTCGCCGCGACATCGGCTGAGGGGCATGTCTGCACGAATGGCATGAGCAATTATAAGCGCGATTCGGGCATTGCCAACAGTGCCCTGCTAGTGCAGGTGGGCCCCGACGATTTCGGGCAGGAGGTGCTCGCGGGGATGGCGCTGCAGGATAAGCTCGAGACGCTGGCATTTGCTTTGGGCGGGAAGAACTATCATGCCCCTGTGCAGACGGTCGGTGATTTCCTTGGTGGTACGTCAGGGTCGATGCAGTTCCTGACGACGCCGACATATCAGCCGGGCGTCAAGGCTGTAGATCTGCACGCATTGCTGCCGGACTATATGGCGCAGACGCTTGCCGGGGCATTGCAATGGTTTGACCGCAAGATCTCGGGCTTTGCCGATAAAGG
>Ga0307913_10050_pt1 | contig 9338 bp, 16 predicted proteins | sample GoafecXyGen9Rep1_FD_203704 | JGI IMG/M metagenome (GOLD analysis project Ga0307913, IMG submission 203704) | Metatranscriptome of enriched fungal communities from goat fecal pellet, Isla Vista, California, United States - Xylan, Gen9, Rep 1... ...
GATTTAATCGAAACATAATCGAAAAAGCATTGACCAATATAGTCAATAAGACTATACTATACATAGTCAAACAGACAATAAACTAAAAAGTCACACAGACTATAGCAAAAAGTACGAACCCAGTCTGTCAGGAAATGAGGTGTTTTCATGGATCAGGAACAAACAGCGGCGGAGAAAGCCTTCCTCGACCAATATGACGTGTCAAAATACGAGCGGCCTTCCGTCACAGCCGATGTCATCATCTTCACGATGGATGACGACAACGAGCTCAATATCCTTTTGATCAAACGCGGCAATCATCCCTACAAGGATTATTGGGCCATCCCCGGAGGTTTTCTGGAAACCGGCAGGGAATCGATTGACGAAGCCGCAGCCCGCGAACTCTACGAGGAAACCGGCATAAAGGCCGACGATGGCATCGACCTGCGGCAGCTCATCACGGTCGGCACCCCCGACCGCGACCCGCGTACCCATGTGGTCAGCGTGGTCTACACCGCACTGGTGCCCAAAGGACTGCTCCAGCCCAAGGCCGGCGATGACGCCAAAGAAGCAAAACTATTCAAGATACGCAAGGGCTATGATGAAAACGGCGACCTTTCCATCTATTTCGTCGGCGATAAATGCTCGCTCACGATGAAGAACATCGCCTTCGATCATGAAGACCTGATCATAACGGCGCTAAAGCGCCTGCGCGGGCGGCTCAACTATACCGACGATGCCTTCTCTCTGCTGCAGGACAAAGACCGCTTCGATATCTTAGAGCTGTTGCGCATCCATGAGGCCATCCTGTTCCAGAAGCTCGACAAGCCGAACTTCCGCCGCATGTTCATGCGCGACTACCTTGGCAAACACCGCGTCAAGGAACTTGGCCAATACGCCCAGGAAGGCAAACGCAAAACGACGCTGTACAAGTATTTACCCAGCAATCGTGATATTTGAAAGGACGGAAAGAAAATGAGCACGAAAAAGATTCTGATTGTCGTAGATATGCAGGTTGATTTCATCGATGGTGCCTTGGGCTGCCCCGAAGCTGCCGCTATCGTCCCCAACGTAGTGGCTAAAATTGCCAGCGCCAGGCAGAACGCCGATAGGATAATCTTCACCCGCGACACGCATGGCAAAGATTATCTAAGTACCGAGGAAGGCAAGCATCTGCCGATTCCCCACTGCCTCAAGGAGTCCGCGGGCTGGCAGCTTGACACGCGCCTGCCCATCGCCGCTGGCGATACCGTCATCGATAAGCCGGCCTTTGGCTCGCTTGCCCTCGGAGAGCTGCTGCAGCAAGAGGATGCAACGGCGCTCGATGGCATCGAGCTTGTCGGGCTCTGCACTGATATCTGCGTGCTTGCCAATGCCACCATTGCCAAAGCGGCACTGCCCAATGTGCCCATTTCCGTCGACGCTGCCTGCTGTGCAGGTGTCACGCCCGCATCCCACGATACCGCGCTTGCCGCGATGAAGACCATCCAGATAAACATTCTCCACCAAGGACAGGAGCCCTGGCGAAAATAACTACTTGTGCATTTGAGGAGGAAGTAATCATGAAGTTCAACCAGATCATCCACTCGCTGCTCGAAACCGATCTCTACAAGTTCAGCATGGGCCAGGCCATCTTCCATCAGGCCAGCGAATACGAAACCACCTGGACGTTCAAATGCCGCAATAAGGACGTGCAGTTCACGCCAGCAATGGTCGCAGAAATCAGGGAACAGCTAAAGGCCTACTGCACCTTGCGCTTTACCGAAGAAGAACTCAGCTATCTTGCTGGCATCAAATGGCTAAAGAAATCCTATATCAATCACCTGCGCCTCTGGCGGCCAAACTTTGCGGACTTCACCATCGAAGCTGGCGGTGCCTGCGGCCTTATCATCGAGACCAATGGCACACTGCTTGACACGTCCATGTATGAGATCCCGACGCTGGCCATCGTGAATGAAGTCTACTACCGTTTCCGCCCCGACTACGAGGCCCTCGTCGCCGATGCCAAGGAGCGCACCCGCAAGAAAGCCGATATGCTGCGGGCCGGAAACTACTGGCTGCCCGTCTTCTCCGAGTTTGGCCTGCGCCGCCGGCTCTGTGCCGAGGCACAGGAGTATGCGATTGAACAATTCGCCAACCTGGATTGCAATGATGTGCTGCGCTCCTACTTCGTCGGCACCTCCAACGTATATCTGGCGAAAAAGTTCGGTGTCAAACCTGTCGGCACGATGGCTCATGAATGGATCATGTGCATGGGCCAGGGCAACCACCTCTATAACCCCGCCTACTCCAACAAAGTCGCCCTTACGGCCTGGGTTAAGGAATACGGCGTCGATAACGGCATCGCCCTGACTGACACCATCACCACCGACTGCTTCCTGCGCGACTTCGATAAGACCTTGGCCACCTTGTTCAGCGGCGTCCGCCACGACTCCGGCGACCCCTTTACCTGGGGCGACAAGCTCATTGACCACTACACGCGGCTCGGCATCGATCCCGCCACCAAGACCCTGCTGTTCTCCGATTCGCTGGACTTTGCCAAAGCCGATAAGATTGCCCGCTATTTCCAGGGCAAGGCCAAGACCGCCTTTGGCATCGGCACCTATATTTCCAACGACACCTACGCCGAGCCATTGAACATCGTCATGAAAGTGACCAAATGCAACGGCCAGGACGTGGCCAAGATATCCGACACGCCGGGCAAAGGCATGTGCAAGAACCAGGAATACGTCGACTATCTGCAGCGAGCCATCGACTGGCGGCTTAAACACAACGACTGATAGGAGGCAGCTATCATGAAACAGACTTATCCGAAATTCCAGGCAGCGAAAGACAAACAAAAAATCGTCACCTTTCTCCAAGACTGGTTCAAGCATAACGGGCCTGAGGCGAAAGCCGTAGTCGGCATCTCAGGCGGCAAAGACTCCTCCGTGGCCGCTGCCCTCTGCGTGGAGGCACTGGGCAAAGACCGCGTCATCGGTGTCTTGATGCCCAACGATGTCCAAGCAGACATCGACGATGCCCTTTGTCTTGTCAAGCATCTCGGCATCCAATACCGGATTGTCAATATCGGAGCTCCCTTCAAAGAAATGCTCAAATCCCTGCAGTACACCGAAGCCGTAACTACCAACAACTTCTATTTCACCGTCACCGACACCCTGCGGCAAAATCTCGCCCCTAGGCTTCGCATGGCTACGCTCTACGCGATTGCCCAGGGCATCCCCGCAGGCGGGCGCGTCATCAACACCTGCAACCGCTCCGAAGACTATGTCGGCTACAGCACCAAATACGGTGACAGCGCCGGCGACGTCGCGCCGCTGGCCGCCTACACGGTCGATGAAGTGCTGGCCATCGGGCAGGAACTCGCTCTCCCCGCCCACCTTCTCCACAAAGCCCCTGCCGATGGTCTCTGCGGCAAGACCGACGAAGACAACCTCGGCTTTACCTACGCCGTACTCGACCGCTACATCAAGACCGGCAGCTGCGAAGACGAAACCATCAAAAAAAAGATCGACCATCTCCACGCCTGCAACAAACATAAACTAGCGCCCATGCCCATGGTGGCAAGATAAAAAAGAAACCGGACGATAACCAGCAGATCCTGGTCATTGTCCGGCTTTTTTATCTGGCAAACGCTTTGTTATTCGTAGGTATTCAATTTCTTATCGGCATAGATTTTCGTGCCTTTGATGGAGGCATCCAGCGAAAGCCCTTTCTTGGTCATCTGATATACCCAGATTCCCTTGGCCGCAATCGAGGCGCCCTCTACGGCACCGCCAGCCTGCCCGTCACTTGCCGAAGCATCGGCCGCACTGGCAAACTTGATATCGCCCGCGATAAAGGACTGCCAGGCCTGCTCCGTGCCGATGACGAAAATCAGGTCATACTCTTTGACCCCCAGGCCAAGGCCCAGCCCCAGCTCCTTCATGCGCATGTATTTTTTCTCGCCGGTCTTATTATTCACGGCGAGCCCACGGCCATGGGCATCGCCGAAAAGCCCGAGCTTCATGCCCGTATTGCTAAGCGTAGCGTATGCGTAGCAATCCCGGATGACCGCCCTTGACGAAGGGACTTTGGCATACAGGTTTTCGAGCGCCTTGGCCGACAACGCTTCGATCTCTGTCCGTTCTTTCTGGATCTTAGCCGGATTGGCCGCTAAAGCCGTGGCCGGCAGCAGGCACAACATCAGCACGGCCAGCAGCCATAGTGCCGTTCTCTTCTGCAAGGTTTGTCTCATACTTTCACGCTCCTTATCGCTTCAAAAGGCCTTATTCTTCTTGAATCTGGCTGTAATCCAAACCACCATGCAATACATGACGGGAATCAGGAAGATTCCCAGTATGATAGCCCCCTTCTTGTAATCCGGCTATATTTTCCTAATTTCTACAACTATCATAAAATTCCTTCTAAAAATCTTCCATACACCTGCTGACAAAAAAAAGCCCTAAAAAATTTTATAAATCTCTGCAAAAAAACATAACACTTGGACCGGTTTGCAGATATAAAGAATAGCTGGAAACGATTTTGAATGGAGGCTGATGTATCATGACGATCGATAAGAACAAAAAGATGAACTTTGATGAACTCGATGGAGTAGCCGGCGGCACTATCATCGAAACCATTTCCGACAGCACTGAGCTTTATAAGCGGGGACTGCTGGACAATGAATACGAAAGCTGCGCGGCAGTCCGTGATAAACTCCATGCGATGGGCTATACCGGCTTTGTCGATAAAGGCGGCATCATCAACGACAACGTTTACACGGATAAGCAGGGAAACGTGATTTCCCGCAAGGACTTCTGGGCCAACTTCGATGCCGAAAACGGCACGAAGATTATCCGCGACAGCAAGCTGGATATATAAGCGCCAGACAACACCAAAAAGCCACCCTGCACGGGTGGCTTTTTGGCGTTCTTTTGCCTTCCTATCGCAGCCCATGCAATGCGGGCTGCGGCCCCCTGCCCATCAATCGGATTGATAGATGGTATGGCTCAACAAATCCGCACAGGACACATGACCATCCGGACAGAAGCTGCCTGTGTCCATCAGCACCACGCTGCCATGACTCAGCCATTGCGGCTTAGCCTCATAGCCCAAATACTGTACCGGCGTATGCCCTAAAACAATAACCGCCCCGCCTTGATGCAGCTCCGGATGATTCGCCAGGGACCGTCCCCATAACAGCACCTTTTGCTGCTGCTCAGCAAGCGGCAGCCCCGGATCACAATCCGCATGCATGAACCAAAACGTCTTACCGGCCGCCGATAGTTCCGTACACAGCGGCAGCCGCTCAACCCATTCAATCCAAGCTCGGGTCAACGCTTCCCCGCGCCCAGATTCCTTGATTTTGTCACACGTAACCCGCCCGCCATTATCCAGCCACATCTGCCTTGGGGATGAAAGCCACTCCCAAAAGCCCTTTTTCTCTGCCGGCATAGCATAATGGGCATCCAGAAACATCTGTTCATGATTTCCACGTAAGAAAATCATCCCCTTGGTGTCCTGGTGCGCCAGGATAAAATCCATCAGCGGAACAGGCTTATCGCCGCGGTCAAGATAATCGCCCAAAAAGACCATAAAATCCCTTTCGGGATTGAATCTTACTTTCGCAAACAGGGACTGGAATTTGTCCCATTCGCCATGAATATCGCCAACGACCAATAACCGTTCTATGTCCATTGCCTTTCATCTCCCAGCCATCACGCCGACTTCGCTATCCTGTCTATTACCTATATTATAGCCCCAGCAACACCCCCTGGCTATAGCCGGATTGACATGTCAAATCCGCACCCCAGGCAGGAAAAATGCCGCCGGCAAAAGAACTACATAGGAAAGAAAGAAACAAACAACAGCAAGGAGGAACACACGATGTCCGTACTACAAGATATCCTGGCGGTCAACGCCTCATTCTGCGCCGCCCCACCGGTGGACTATACGCAGGAAGACCATCAGCAAAGCAAACTGCCCCAAAAACAGGTAGCCATCATTACCTGCATGGATACCCGGCTGGTCAATTTCCTCGAACCCGCTTTGGGCCTGGCCCGCGGGGATGCCAAGGTAATCAAGACAGCGGGAAACTCCGTAACGGGCGTTTTCGACGGCACCATCCGCAGCCTCATGGTCTGCATCTATGAGCTTGGCGTCAAAGAAATCCTCGTCATCGGCCACCACGAATGCGGCATGTCCAAGACAACCTCGCAAAGCCTCACCAAGGCCATGCTGTCACGCGGCGTCCCCAAAGAAGCCATCCACATGATTGCCAAAGAACTAAAAGAATGGGCCGACGAATTCCAGCATCCCGAACAAAACGTCATCGACACCGTCGAAGCCATCCGCTTAAATCCCTTGATCCCTGCCGACGTACCTGTCCACGGGCTGATTTTCCATCCGCGAACGGGAAAACTGGATGTCATCATAGAAGGCTATGATTATGCAAAAAAATAACAAACACTTTCCAAGTTCACGAATATAAAGAACAGAAAGCAAGAAAACAACACGCTAAGATGTGGAGGAGGAAAACAAAATGAAAAAGCTCATGAACCAGATGAACAATATGGAACTTGATAAGGTGGCCGGCGGCAAACGGTACGTTTATCCTACTGATGATCGTCGTCCGAATCGTCCGATTAAGCAGTGGCATATCGAACGCAAAACAGTCATTCATTATAGATAAGAACGCAAAAACGCACCGGTGCATATCGCACGGTGCGTTTTTATATCGGCAGCTCAATCTGAGCCTTGAGTGTCTTCTGCGTTTTCTTGACAAAACCGTTGGTCATCACGATGGTTTTGCCCACATAAAAGAAATATTGGAAACGAGGACACACGCCACAATTATAGCACAAATGCGGGCGGCTGACTTGTCAATTTGACTTGTCAGCCGCCCGCGTTCAAGGGATTGGGATTATGGGAATGGCAGTAACTTTGGCTAATGCCGCTGGAGTTCCTTGATGAGCTCCCCGATCTTGTCCGTCAGATTATCCATCGACCGTTGGAATCGGGTCAAGAGGTAGAACGTCACCACAATCGGAAACCCAACGGCAGAAATAGCCGTGAGAATGGTCTGCTCCATGGCGCCATCTGCCATCAAGCTGTAATCTCCGCCTCATCCACCGTGCGGATGAGCGCCTTCTTCAAGGAGGCCAGCTCCATACCGTTAATAAGGAAGAACTTCGTCTCCCGTACCTTCGTTACAAAGGCATCCACCTCCGCTTTCGTGACATCTTCACGCGGCTCCGAAATCACCATCTCCGACGTCTTGCCATCGGTACGGTTGAAAATAAGGATTAACGTCTTCTTCATGATGCAAAACCTCCCTTACGCTCAGCCCACAGCAACCAGCGACGCACTGTCCACACGGACAACCGCATGGATGGTACGCTCCTGAAGTCTCCCCAGAAGCGCTGCCACCTCGTACATATCCCCATCCGAGACCTCCGGATTCACATGCGGAAACGTCACCATCGCATAGACATCCTTCCCCGTGACCGTCTGCCCCTTGATGAATTTGAGCTTCAGCGTACAGGTCAAATCCTCTTTCTTAGCATCCATGATATAACCTCCTTTACAACGCAACAGAGCCGCGCGGTCGTCACTCCGCGCGGCTCTATTGCGGAATGACAACCAAATATATCAAGCGCCTTGCGCCAGATACCAGGTAAGTAAAGGTACCACTGCTATCCTTTTTTGTTTCTATGGTTAGTTTACCGAGTTGACATGTCAAAGACAAGAATCTTCTGGATATTTTTTATGTTCTTCTTAATAATATTTAAAAACGCTTTTGACAAAACATCTCCCAAAAGCAAAGCTGTAAAAACAGCCGGCTGACTTGCCATTTTTGACTTGTCAGCTTAGCCGTCAAAATGACGGATATCATAATCAAGCGGTGCATGTTGCAAAGCTACTACTGCTTGTATATCTCTTTGATTTACCGGTTCATGCTTGCTTTTAGCAAACTGAAATATCATGGCATCAAGCAGATGCGAAATTGCTCCAATAAGACAAAGATCACGTGTTGGCCCGCCTTGCCGGATAAGCGTAAGACAATCCGCGTGTTCCCATTTTAACTTATCATAAAAGGATTCTTCGGTATATCCCTTTTTTTTCATGAGCGAATGAAGATTCTCTTTTAATATATAATATTGCATCGCTTATTCTCCCTGCACTCAATCGATTTCAATACTGGCAAAAACATACGCTTTGCCCTGCTGCAGATTTTCTTTTTCCTCTTCCAGTCCAAGTTCCATAAAAAATTTACAGAACTCATCATATCCGCCGCGACTGGCAAAAGAACCCCAATCGACCTGCCGCTTATCGCGCAGCCATTTTTCGGCCTGCATGGCCTGGTTCAGGAAGATCGCCAGCTCTTTTTTCCAAGCAAAGAGCGAAAACGGATCCTTCACATTTTCCCAGTCTGCCCCACATTCTTTCTTTAATTCTCCGTAGCAATAAATCATATTCGACATCTTTCACCTCTGGTTAAGTTTTTACAATTACTTCTTCTACTTACAGTATAGCATATGCTGCCAGCCATGCTGGTTCCTAGCAGGCGGCTTGACATGTCAACGATAGCAGCTCAATCGTCAAAATGACGGATATCATAATCAAGCGGCGCGTCTGCCATTGCCAGAACGGCCTGTATGTCCCTTGGGTGACGATCTCCGTATTCTTCCTTAGTCTTCGTAAACTGGAAAGGCACGGCGTCCAGCAGACGGCAAATATCGCCAAGAAGCGACAGATTCCGTGTCGGCCCGCCGTTCTGCAGCAACGGAAGGCACTCCGCATGCTCCCACTTGAGCACATCATACAATTCCTCTATATCTGCATACCTGCTTTTATTTATTAGCGATTGAAGCGCTTCCTTGACAACATAATACTGCATAATTAAATTCCTCCTCTTGATCGGCATATAGCCCTATCATATTCACCGCTCCAGCTCCTCACGCAGATTCTTCCGCACATATTCTCTGGTACGATCATATCGTTTTTTCCATGCTGTTTTATTATGGTGTTTGAGTTCTTCATCAACGCGAAACCGTTTCAGCATAATATCCAGCTGGTGTTTTTCTTTTGCTATGATTTCCTTTATAAATGCTTCGTCAGGATACATATTTTCGATGGCCAGGGTAGCTGCCACCTCTGCGATGGCTTGATTCTTCGGAGTGTTGGGGAGTTTCATGAGAGTTTTGCTCCTTCATTTCCTGCTTGTTGAGTTATGAACCGTATAGTATAATATAGGCAGGATAGCAATATCCTCGATGAGAGGGCATCGTTAAAAGTTGTGCTGTAGATGGGACAGGGTAAGCGCCATCACCAGGATACCCCACCTTGGGTATCGCGGCTGACAACCAGCAGGGAAC
>Ga0307913_10051_pt1 | contig 9260 bp, 8 predicted proteins | sample GoafecXyGen9Rep1_FD_203704 | JGI IMG/M metagenome (GOLD analysis project Ga0307913, IMG submission 203704) | Metatranscriptome of enriched fungal communities from goat fecal pellet, Isla Vista, California, United States - Xylan, Gen9, Rep 1... ...
CGGAATAAATCCGAACAAAACTCTCCCCAACCGTATTTCCCTCTTCGCAAAAAATATTATATAATAGGAATTGATTCATCATAACAGAAAGGACTACGCTATGAAGCTTGAATACCTGATTGAGCACATGCCCGAAGACATCAAGAGACAGACCACCCGCAAAGTTTTCCTGCCCGGCGAATCCCTGATGCGCAAAGGGGAACGCGCTACCCACGTCTATCTGCTGACACGCGGCAGCACACGCGTATCCAACGAATTTGCCAGCGGCCAGCGCTATACATTTGCCTCGCTCGACACACCGGATCTCATCGGTGACCTCGAAGTTTTGTCGGGACAGGGAGCCTATGCTGCTTCGAACGAAGCCATCACGACCTGTGAAGTCATCGCCATGAATGCCGATACTTTCCTGCAATGGATGCGCATGGACAGCGAATTCGCATTGACCGTCGCCCAGATGCTGGCTGCCAAGATGTATCCGACCTCGAACGAAGCCGGCCGCGTCAAATTCCTGCCGAGCCTTGAACGCCTGCACAGCTATCTGATCAAGCGCCTAGGCTCCATCGAGACCGACACGTTCATCCTGCATACGAGCCGCCAGCAGATTGCTGACGACATCGGCACAAGCGTCAAAACCGTCAACCGCGGCGTTGCCAAACTAAAGGAAGCAGGCCTTATCAGCCTGCTTCACGGCAAGATTTCCATCAACAAAGAACAACAAAAAGCCTTGCACGAAACCTTCCACAATCTCACTGACTAAAGAAAGGACTATCCATTCAAATGTTTGTTGCCATCAAGCGATCCTTGTTTTTCGGCGGCATCATCCTGATGCTGGCTGGCGTATTCGGTCTCTCCTTCATCTGGAGCATTGACCACCGCACAGCAGAGAGCCTGTCCGCCTACTGCCGCATCGACTTCCAGAGTTCCCACACCGAAGCAGGCGAGCTCGAAGGCGCGGTGCTGACGCTTTGGGACTGGCGGTATGACGGTGCCAAACTCAAGCCAGAAGCCATTCTCTATACCGATGGCGACGCTTGGGAGATGAAGGCCGCCGTCAAGCAATCACCGCCCGGCAGCGATGCCGACCATCCCTATCAAAATGAAAACAAACTTTTTGTCGAAATGCCGCGCGCCAGTCTTCCCGCTATCCGCCGGGCCAGCGAAATCCGCTTCCGCTTCTACTACGACAACGGCCAGACCATCGATCTGCCACTGAATGCTCCAGATCTTGAATACTGGCGCCGGCAAGTTGCGCAATAAAAAACTTCCCCAGTCAGGGGAAGTTTTTTACTCTGTATATACACGCGGCACCCTGGGCGAGATAAGACAGGGCACCTCATAGTTTATCGTATCGATCCAGCCTGCCGCCTCGTCGATAGACAGCGTCGGACTACCGAACAACGTGGCAACATCGCCGATAGCAACGTCAGGGATATCTGTCACATCGACCATGACCTGATCCATGCAGATACGGCCGGCAATCGGCGCACGCTGGCCATGAATCTCGACCGCGCCCTTCGCTCCATAGGCACGGATATAGCCGTCGGCATAGCCGATGGGCAGCGTCGCGATGCGGCAATCACGCTCGGCTACGAACGCCCGCCCATAGCCGATGCTCTCGCCCTTATGGAGCGTCTTGAGCCAGACGATTTGCGCCTGCAGCTCCATAAGTGGCTGCAAATCGATAGGATGCGTGACCTCAGCCGATGGCCAAAGGCCATACTGGATGACACCAGCACGCACCATATCAAAATGCGCCTCAGGAATCTCAAGGATAGCCGCTGATTCCGCAATATGCTTGATTGCTAAAGGTATACCCTGACCCTCAACCGCCGCGATTGCCTGCCGGAACTTTACGAGCTGCTGCTGCGTATAACTTTTGTCCTTGCAGTCCGCCATCGAAAAATGCGAGAACATTCCCTCGATCTCCAGACCGGGAAGCGCTGCAATGCCAGCGGCCAAAGCACCGATTTCCTCGGGACGCACACCAATGCGCCCCATGCCCGTATCGACCTTCAGATGTACCTTGGCCTTACGACCCTGCCGTACTGCTTCACGCGACAAAGCCTGCGCCAGCTCCTGGTCACAGACTGCCTGCGTAATGCCATAATCGACAATATCCTTTGCATCTTCAGGCAGCACGAGTCCCAACAACAAGATTGGCGTCGTAAAGCCCGCTTCCCGCAGCTCGATACCCTCTGAAAGCGTCGCTACAGCCAAATAAGAGGCCCCGGCCGCCACAGCGGTCCGCGCCACAGCCACCGCACCATGTCCATAGGCATCAGCCTTGACTACGGCGCAGAGCTTCACTCCCGGCTGCAGCTGTTTCTTTATCTCGCTATAATTATGCGCCAACGCACCCAGATCGATCCGGGCCCAGGCTGGACGATTCGGCATATCTACTCGCGCTCCTTTTGCTCCTGCCGTAACGGCTCTTATACGATTATTAAGTATAGCAAACTCCCTAAGGAAAGTCTATAATGGTGACTATGATGAAAATGCTGAAAAGAGCGGATATCCTGCTCATAATTATCTTATTATTCCTGTCCCTGTTGCCCCTGCTATTCCTGCCGGACAGTCAGGCCTCTGCCGTCCATGCCGACATCACGATAAATGGCCAGCTATGGCGGCGCGTGCCGCTCAGCGCCCACAAGGGCCATGAAACCATCACAGTAAAAACACCAGATGGCCATTACAACACCATCACAATCGACGATGATACCATCGCCGTCCAAGAGGCAGACTGCCCTGACCGGATCTGCATCCAGCAGGGGAAAGCGAAAAAGCCCGGCGATATCATCGTCTGTCTGCCGCACAAACTCCTCATCGAAATCAAAGGCTGCACGTCTGAGAGCACCTCTATGGTCCTCCCCGCCAGATAAAGGAATCGCTATGAACCACACACGCAAACTCGTATATATCGCCCTGCTTACCACCCTCTCCCTTACCCTCTTCCTGCTCGAAGGGCTCATCCCCATGCCTTTCCTAGCGCCTGGAGCAAAGCTAGGGCTTGCCAACCTCATCACGGTACTCGCGCTCTACACGCTGCCCCGTTGGCAGGATGCCGCTGCCATCCTGCTGCTGCGCATCATGCTCGCTTCACTGTTCGGCGGCGGACCGACTGTCATGCTCTACAGTCTCATCGGCGGCCTGCTGAGTCTCGTCATCATGGTCATCCTGCAACATACAGGCCTCTTTTCCCCACTGGGTGTCAGCAGTGCCGGCGGCTTTGTCCATAACCTTGGCCAGCTGCTCACCGCCACCCTGCTGAGCGCTCATACAGGCCTGTTCGCCTACCTGCCCATTCTCGGCCCCTGCGGCCTTGTCACAGGCTTTCTGATTGGCTATACCGTCCAGCAGATACTGCCCAAAATACAAAATTGGCCATCGCTGACGATGGCCAATGATAAATAAAGTCCTATTTTATTTGCTGAAAAACAGCGCATAATATCCATTGACAAAAATGATAAGTACGATAAGCGGCAGGATATACGTGACGTAAAAGCGCACGCCAGCGGGAAATGCCATGCCCTTACCAGTATTGGCTTCCTTGATGAACTTATCCCATCCCCAGCCGTAGCGGCTCGTGCAAAAAGCAAGATAGACGAGCGAACCAAGCGGCAGCAGATTGTTGCTGACAAAAAAGTCCTCCAAATCGAGCACGCCCGAACCCGGCCCCAGTGGCTGAAAGCCGCTCCAGACATTGAAGCCAAGCACACACGGCAACGACAACAGGATAATGACCGGAACACCCCAGCGGATAATCGCCCGGCGATCCTTATGGAAAAGTTCAAAGAAGCAGACAATGAGGTTCTCGAATACCGCAATGACGGTCGACATCGAAGCAAACGTCATGAACAGGAAGAACATCGTGCCCCAAAGACGCCCCAGCGGCATCGCATTAAATACATTCGGCAGCGATATGAACAAGAGATTCGGGCCACTGGCCGGATTGACGCCATAAGCAAAGCAGGCTGGGAAAATGATGAGACCTGCCATGATGGCAACGAATGTATCAAGCAGGACGACCCAAACAGCCTCCCCCGTCAAGCGCTTCGTCTTGCCAATATAGCTGCCGAAAATAGCCAGCGCACCAATACCGATCGATAAGGTAAAGAATGCCTGACCCATCGCCGCAAAAATGACTTCCTTGAGCCCGAATTCTGCCAGACGGCCAAAGTCCGGATAGAGATAGTAGCGCAGACCTTCCTCGCCTCCTGGCAACAGGACACTATGGATAGCCAGTACGACCATGAGCACGAGCAAGCAGCTCATCATTGACTTTGTAATGCGCTCAACACCAGCCTGTACCCCGAGATAGCAGACACCACCGCAAAGCACGACGATAGCGACCATATACCCCGCCATTGTCATCGGGTCCTGCAATAGCGCTCCAAACACGCCACCAACGCCTGCCGCATCAAGTCCTGAAAGGCCACCGGACGCCATCTTATACAGATAGTACAGCATCCAGCCCGATACCGTCGTATAGAACATCATCAGCAGCAGATTGCCTGCGATAGCTCCATACTTATAGAGATGCCACTTCGTCCCTTTCGGCTCCAACGCGTCGAACGACATCGCCACACTGCGGACACTCGCGCGGCCCACGGCGAACTCCGCGACCATGATTGGCAGCCCAAGGATAGCCAAAAACACCAAATAAATCAGCACAAACGCCGCGCCACCATATTCGCCCGTGATATACGGAAACCGCCAAACATTGCCAAGGCCGATCGCACACCCCGCCGACACCAGGATAAAGCCCAACCGGGTCGAAAAACTTCCTCTCGATTCCAATAAAACACCTTCTCTTTAAAGTTTACATTGATACACTTCCGTTAATAATCACCTATCCATATTACCGCATCAGCCGATTTTTGTCCAGCAGGGTTCTACATAAGCAAAAAAGTCTCCCTACCATGATTAGTAAGGAGACTTTTCTAGATTATTTTAGCTTAAACGCCTTTTTTCGCAGCTGACTGCCTGTTGTTGCCAGCGTCAGCATTTGTCCAGCCGAAACAGCTGGCGTAACAAGCGGCTGCAGAGCCAACGCCTTGGTACCAATAGCTTGTGTCTTTGTCATATATGCTACATCCTTCTTGCTCGTGATGTACTTATTGACCGAAGCTACCAGTCTATATGCCGGAGCCATTCGCTTGCCCTTGGCATCAAAAATCATCAAAGCCTTGCCATAACCGTTCTTGACCGTAATCGAACCTTTGCCAACGTTCAATACCACATCATTGCCTGAGCATTTCCACGAATCAACTTTACCAGACATAATCTGGATAATGTCCTTCTTCTGATCATAGCTATAGATAACATCCTTACCATCGCCATTTGCATAGATAAACGTATCCGTCCCAGCGCCGCCATAAAGAGTGTCGTTGCCAGCACCACCAATGATACGGCTGCCACCTTTACCTGCATAAATGACATTGTTAGCGCTTGTCCCCTTTACCTTGAGGAATTTTGCCGTACCACGGCCATCAAAATTTCGCAGGCTCAGGTTGTACTCATTAAGATAGAAATCGCCGCCAAAACCACCTGTTGCATAGAGTGTCGTAAAGTTATTATTTTTATAGACAAGATTCTTATTGCTAGGCGCACAGGGCGACATAAGCACTTTCCCCGCAGCGCCAATGCGATAGCGAACCGTCTTATTCGGCATACCCTTGAGCGTTATGCGCGTCTTGCCTGCAGTTATCAGCAGATCCTTACTTCCATTCAGATAATCATAGCCCATATTGCTGGCACTGGCAAGCTGCAAGATATCCTGCGAAGCCTTATAACCGCTTATCGTATTCGAACCATCATTCGCCCCAAAGACAAAGACATCCTTGCCAGCACCACCGTAGAGGATATCATTTCCGGCACCACCAATCAGTGTACTGCCGCCCTTACCTGCGTAGATAACATTATTACCACTGGTGCCAGTAACCTTGATGCCCTTGGCCGCAGCCCGGCCATCAAAATTCCTCAAGCTTAGGTTATAATCATTGAGGTTCACACTGCCTGTGAAATTTCTGCCAGCATAAAGCATCGTGTAATTCTTGTTCCTATACGCCAGGTTCCTATTACTGGGCATGCCATTAGCTGTCTGCACTTTTCCTGCTGCTCCTATGCGGTAACGGATTGTTGTCGTAGGCAGATTCTTCAAAGTAACACGCGTCTTGCCGTTGATCAGCAGCATATCTTTGCCACCATTCAAGAAATCCCAGCGAATGTTCTTATTCGCAAACTGCAAAATATCCTGTGCCGCCCTATAGTTATAGAGGGTATTCACACCATCATTGATGCCAAAGGCAAAAACATCCCTGCCAGCACCACCGTAGAGCGCATCATTGCCTGCACCGCCACTGATAATTCCGCCAGCCTGGCTGGCCTTGATTACATTACTTTTCGCATTGCCATATATATTGACTGACAGCTTATCTTGCGAGGCATCAATCGTCGCCACTGTTCCGGCATAGCTATTCGCTGCAAGCGTCCCCTTATAGGGAGACCTAACCGTCAAGCTTGTCTTGGCTGCATTATAGCTCAACCCCTTGGCCAGCGGCGGATTAAAGCTTCTCACTATTTTTTTCCCCTTGGAATCCACCAATGTCAATGCTTTACCCTTCGCTCCTTTGACAATCATCTTGCCTTTGTCCATCGTAAGGACGACATCATTTCCCGCTACAGTACCAGCTTTGAATGCGCCCGCCCTATACCGGATTTCGTCCTGCCCGCTGGTATAACCATTGACAGTAACTGTATGCTGCAGATTATAACTCTTGCCATAACTGCCATAAACAAACGTATCTTTGCCGGTATTACCATAATAAACGTCTGTATCGCCATTGCCTTGCAACCAAGCACCGCCCCTGCCTGCCCGCAGGACGTCCTGTCCATAATTAGCGCCTAACAGCGTAGCATATCTGCTCCCGCCGATAAATGAATTACGACCAGCTGTTATCGATCCATTTGATCCATCCACTACATCAATATTTCGAAATACTGAAGTATTGCCAAGATTTATGTTTGCCGCTTCATTAACCAACAGCTTATCCTTCTTCACTGCACTGCCAATATAGTGCATACGATTTGCATACCGCTGATACGTGAAGGCATTTTCTTTATTAGCGTCACCAAACCGATACTCATCGAAACTCAGCTGGCGTCCTGCCAATATTGTTTTATTGGCCACGTTTTTCAAGATAACCTTAGTCTTGCCACTCTGAAAGAACGCACCGCTGCTATCCAGCCCAAAGGAGGACACCCCCTGATCGAACAACAGCTGGTCATTTCCACTCATGCCATATACGGTATTGATTCCATCATCATTACCAAAATGCATATAGACCGTCCGCCCATTGCTTAGCGAAATCGTATCATTGCCGCCCCTCGTCCGGATACTGCCGCCTTGTTTCCCAACACGCACTGTTTCCGCAGCAGCAGAGCCATCCAGCGATAAGAATTTACCATAGCTCGTTGCATCGAAAACCTTCGGAGCATATTTGTTCAAGAATATGCTCTGTTCTTCATAACTATTGGTCAGCTTAAGCACAGACAAATCAGCATTATAGGACAATCCCTTCGGCAAGGAGATCCCCACATTGGCCGCCGGCTTTTGAGTCGCCGCCTGATGCGCCAGATAACGCAACAACAAATAACCACCCGAATAGTCAGCCTCTCCCCCTGTATGCTTACCATCAAAAAGCTGCTGCAACCATGAAGCATTTTGCTGCAACACTACATTTATGGAATATTGACGCTCATCATCAATGCCAGGAACAAGTTCTGCCATACCCTCTAACAAGAAATCCGGCAATGTACTAAAATGCCCGATATTCGCTGCCATCACAGCATGTGTGAGCTCATGTGCCAAAACACGATCAAGATAAAAGTTCTCTTTGCCTTTTACCTTGCCATTCGGATTATTCAAATCCAATTGACTATAATACTTCATATTAATTACTAACGTCAATTGCTTCGTTTTACCGGAATTCCCATCCTCGTGGGACCTTACCGCCGCTAAGGTTGACGAATTCTGATTCACAAAGCATACATCCATGGAATTTACAGTAGCCCCTGTTGTCTTAAAGCTAAGCCCCAAAGACTGCTCTACAAGATCCAGCGCCCCTTTCACCCACCATGAATTAAGACGCTTGATGATTTCCTGCTGCATCGTCGTAAGTTTAGACCTCTCCGGCCAGATAACCTTCAGCCCATTGATTACTGTCGTCGCACCTGTTGGGTATTTCAACGAAGCCGTATTTCCAGCCTCTGGTATAATAGAATCTGCCGTCTTAACCTTTCCCGAGCCAGCATCCGCACCTGTGATTGCACCTGTATCCTTATTATCCAAGATGATTCCGCAATACCGGCGCAGGAACATTTGCGCAGCCATATCGTCCATATACTGGATTCCCGCTGACTTGATATCACGAACAAAACTGTTTACCAGCTGCTTCAGATTCGAAAATTTCCCTGCCGAAGCATACGCCACGGCTTCATCCACTGCCGGTATTCCCTTCTTTGCCGTCACATCCAGTTTTTTCATGAACTGCTTAATAACATCCTGTTGTGTACTCACTATCTCTTCATCCCTTTACATCATACATGAACCATTATGATTTCTGCCTCCATTTTATCTCAATCAATCCATAAAGTCTATGAAAAAAGTCCTATTCCCGTAATTGTTTTAACAATCCATGACAACCACTCACAACATCCTTATAAGTCACCTCGAAATTCCCCGTGTACCACGGATCGGCTACCTCACGTTCCTCTCCTGCAAATTCAAGCAACAGATGACACTTGCCCTGCGGGTCACCATTTGTAAGTCTTGCTAAATCACGCATATTCTCATCATCCATTGCGATAATCAGATCATACTCCTCATAATCCGCCCGCCGTATCTGCCGCGCCTGCCGCGGCGTAAACGGCACGCCGTGTGCACGCAGCACCCGTTTCGTCCCCGGATGCGTATCGCTGCCGATCTCATCGGTACGGCAAGCCTTGGACTCCACGAGAATCTCCTCGTCAAGTCCTGCCTTCGCCACCATATCCTTCAGCACAAACTCCGCCATCGTCGACCGGCAGATATTGCCATGACAGACGAAAAGAACTTTTTTCATATCCTAACACTCCTCATCACATCAAATTTCATCACTCACGTTATTCCCTCCCCACTATATTACAAAACACGTCGAAACATCAAATCGGCCAATTTTCTGACTGTTTCAATAGCTATTAAAGCAAGTGTTTTGACAAAC
>Ga0307913_10052_pt1 | contig 9212 bp, 8 predicted proteins | sample GoafecXyGen9Rep1_FD_203704 | JGI IMG/M metagenome (GOLD analysis project Ga0307913, IMG submission 203704) | Metatranscriptome of enriched fungal communities from goat fecal pellet, Isla Vista, California, United States - Xylan, Gen9, Rep 1... ...
ACCGCCATAGCCATGGTAGCAGACTTTTTGTCCATTGGCAAACGACAAAAAAACCGGCCTATGGCCGGTTATAAATAAAAATAATCTTATCATTATTGAATTCTGTTTACTTTGTCACACCATTGGCCCCAGTGCAGAAAATTATCTGACAACTCTCTCAGAAGTCACGTCCCATAAGGAAGCACACGATTTTCTCTGCCTGCGTCAAATCATCGATAGCATAGCAGTGCACCGTTCCCTCTTCAGGCTGCACCGTCAAATCGCTCGCAAACAGCACTGCCGTCTCCGCATCAATGACCGGCTCCGCCAGTCCTCGCCAAAGAGACAATTTGGGCATAGTCCCATGGTTGCGGCTCTCGATCAGCACGAGATCCACGTCCTCAAGCTTTGCCGCCACGGAAAGCAGCGACGCCCGCTTTTCCGTCCGCCGCTCGATGAAATAGCCAGCCGGCGATACGACGGCAACGGCATCGGCGCCAGCCTGTGCAAAGCGCCAGCTGTCCTTGCCCGCAACATCGACTTGATAGCCATGGCAATCGCCCTTGACCACACCAACACGGATACCACGCGCCCGCAGCCGCGGAATCAAACGCTCAATGAACGTCGTCTTGCCCGTATTCGATACAGGGGCTGAGACCGTAACCAGCGGAATCTCACGCCGGCTGTTGGCCAGTCTCCCCCGTACCAGCCGCATATCTGCCGGTGTATTGGCATTAAAGAAACAATTCACGCGCGGCACGGGAACCAGACGGCAGGAAAGCCTCGCAATCACAGCACCGATTTTCCGCTCGCCAGTGGAAAGAGCCTTGGCAAAGTGCGGAGCACAATCCCGATGGTAAATTGCCGCCAGCGGCTGCCGCCGGCCATCAGTCTCTGCCAGAACAGCCTGTAAGCCAGACGCTGCGTCCAGTCCAGCCAGCAAGGGCTTCATGGCCGAAAAGGCAAAAAAAGGCATATCACAGGAAATAGCCAGGCCATACTGCGTTTGCATCGCCGCAAGTCCGCGGCGCAATCCCTCCATCGGCCCCAATCCTGTCTGTTCATCAACCAGCAGCTCGAACCCATATTGCTGCGCCAGCGCCAGCAGGGCTGGTGTTTCACGCTCCACGCATAGATACCTGCCCGCAAACGCCTGCCGCTGCGCCTTGCGCAACAGCCATTCCAGCATGGACGCGCCGTCAAGCTCAAGCCAGCGCTTGTCCTGTCCCATCCGCGAACTCTTGCCGCCCGCAATGAGCAAAAGGCTCATCTCTGAAATATCCATATCATTTCCGCCCGCATTCGCCCGCATCACCGCGCAGGATTTCAATGCCATGCTGCAGCTGCGGCAGAATAAAGCTCAGGCACTCCTCAACTGCTTTGACGCTGCCCGGCAGATTCACGATGAGACTGCGCCGGCAGATTCCCGCCTGTGCGCGGCTCAGCATCGCGCGGGCTGTAACTTTCATGGACAAAGCCCGCATAGCCTCGGGGATGCCCGGTGCCAGCCGCTCACATACTGCCAGCGTCGCCTCAGGGGTGATATCGCGCGGCGAAAAGCCCGTGCCGCCCGTCGTGACGATAAGACCAATGCCACGGGCAGCATACTCCCGCATTTTTTCTTCGAGCGCTGCCTGCTCATCTGGCAGGATGGCCATATCCGCCACCGTATAGCCGGCCGCCGCCAGCATCTCTTGGGCCTTCGGGCCGCTCTTGTCGGCGCGCTCACCGCGGCTGCCCTTATCACTCGCCGTGATGATAGCCGCATCAAGCGGCAGTTTCTCGCCGGCTGGCACTAGCTCAAGCTCCATGCCTTCCTTTACCTCACCGCCATGCAGCACCCGCGCAAAAACGCCTTCACGCGGCATGATGCAGTCGCCGACCTGCTCGCGGATGGCGCAGCCCTTATGGCATTCCTTGCCGATCTGCGTGATTTCAAACCACACATCGCCAGCGCGCAGCCGTGTGCCAACTGGCAGTTCTTTGAACCGGAAGCCCTCGGCGACTACATTCTCGCCGAATGACCCCAGCTTCACATCGACACCGAGCTTGCGGAAATCCTCGATTTCCTTGAGGCCCAGGAAACTTACCTGGCGGTGCCAGCATCCCGCATGAGCATCGCCTTTGATGCCCCATTCCGTCTCAAACTGTACAGCAGCAACCGGATGCTTGAGCGTTCCCTTTTTCTCACTGACACAAAGCGCATGAATCTTTCCCATGTTTTAGCCTCCTACTTGTACCATGGCCCGGCTGTCGCGGGCAGCGTTATGTTTATCGTCAAAAAAATGTTCCTCGGGTTTATGATAGATGGCCTGCTGGACAGCCAGGCGCAGATTGTCATCACTGATGCCGCCGCGCAGCAGCTGGCGAATATCGAGCCCTGTCTTCGCATTGAGGCAGAGCTTCAGGAAGCCCTCAGCGGTCAAGCGCACGCGATTGCACGAGGCACAGAATTTATGCTCCAGCGCATCGATGAAACCGACTTCGCCCGCAAAGCCAGCGAGCCGGTAGTATACGGCTGGGCCATTCACAGCCGCAGCTTTTATCCCCGCTGCTTTCAGCGGGCCATAAGCGCCCTCGATTGCCGCACGTACCCTGGCCATCGGTACTCCCTGGTAGCCGACTTCATAGGCACAGCCAATCGGCATCAATTCGATAAACCGCACTTTGACGGCATGCTTGCGCGCCAAGCCCGCCAGGGCGGGAATCTCCTCTTCATTGACACCCGCAATCGGCACACAGTTGAACTTGATGTTCTCAAGGCCCAGTGCCCACAATTTTTCGATGCCTTTTTCGACCTGCGGATAAAGCGGCCGCCGCGTAATGGAAGCAAAAGTTTCGGGGTGCAGCGTGTCCAGACTGATATTTACGCCTGACAGGCCCGCTGCCACAAGCGGCTCGGCTAAATCCGCGAGCAGGACGCCATTTGTTGTCAGCACGACTTGCTCAATGCCCGGCACAGCACGGATCTCTCGCACCAGGTCAACGATATTGCGGCGCACCAAAGGCTCGCCGCCTGTCAGCCGCACCTTGCGCACCCCCAGCGACGCCAAAGCCCGCACGATGCGCAGGATTTCCGCAAACGTCAGGATATCCTCATGCTGCAGTTTCTCGATACCGGCCGCAGGCATGCAATAACGGCAACGCAAATTGCAGCGGTCTGTCAGCGAGATGCGCACATATTCGATTTTGCGTTGATACTGATCGATCATACTCTCATCCCAAATCCATAGTCAAAATCACAACAGGATAATGTCAACCTTCGTCCCCGGTGGCAGCGGATCAGTCCCTGCCGGAATCGCCACGAAGGCATTGCAGCCGACCACCGAGAACAGGCTGCCCGAAGCATGCTGCTGGGGCAGGCGCACTTTGCCATTCTCATGATAAGCACGGATGAACCGGCGGCCCTTGCTCGCCTTCGGGAACGCATCGGTAAGCACAGCCTGCGCATGGCGCACAGCCAGCTTCTCCTCACCACTCAATTCTACCAGCACAGGCCGGGCCAAAAGCTCAAACGTCGCATAGGCGGCAAACGGATTGCCCGAAAGCGCAATGCCAAGCGTCTTGCCAAACGTATAGGCAATCGCCGGACCGCCTGGTTTCATGCAGACACGCCAGAAGAGCCGCTTGCCGATTTTTTTGACGACGCCATGCATGATATCCTTCTTGCCCACCGACACGCCGCCGGTCGTCAAAAACAAATCGACCTTGTCCTGCCACTTGGCAATCTCAGCCGCAGCCGCCGTGACATCATCGGGCAGGATGCCGAGCACCTCAGGCTCAAAGCCAAGTTCGCGCAGCCGCCCGCTAAGGCTGTAGAGATTGCTGTTATAAATCTTACCTGGTGCCAAAGGCTGCCCCGGCTGCAAAAGTTCATCGCCCGTGCTCGCAATGGCGATGCGCACCTTGCGGATGACCTTGACGGTCGCCAGCCCCATGCTCGCCAATGCGCCGAGATGTGCTGCCGTAAGCCGCGTCCCCGCTTTTGCCAGCAACGTCCCCTTACGGATATCCTCGCCGGCAAAGCAGTAATTCTCATGCTGATGCAGTTCCTGTGGCACATAAAGCTTATCGCCAGCCGTCGTGACATCTTCCTGCCGCACGACACAGTCGCAGCCCGCAGGGATTGCCCCGCCTGTCATGATGCGCACCGCTGATCCCTGCGGCACAGGCCGGTCAAAATACTGGCCGGCACACTCCTCACCGATGATGGTCAGCTCGGCAGGATGCTCTTTATCCGCCCCGGCTGTCGCCTCTGACGCAAACGTATACCCATCAAGTGGTGACCGGTCAAACGGCGGATTGTCAAAAGGGGCACTATAGTCTTCGGCCAGGCGGCGCCCCAATGCTGCCATAAGCGGCACTTCTTCGGTTTCACGGATCTTGCTGACCTGTGCCAGCAGCATTGCAACGGCTTTCTCCAACGAAATATCCTGCATCGTACTCCCTCCTCAGTGCTGGAACCCACAAACCGGGAAATGACAGGTCTTGCAGTTCATGCAGAGACCGCCGATACCGAAATGACGGATTTCACGGCGCGTCAGCCGCTCACCAGTCATGACGCGCGGCAAAATGAGATCGAAAACCGTACGTGCCGCATACATGACACAGCCCGGCAGCCCCATGACCGGAATCGTCCGGCCCTCATATTCCAGATAGCCGAGCAAAAACATCGCGCCAGGCAGCACCGGGGCCCCATAGGTAATGATATCGGCACCGGCATCACGGATAGCCGCTGGCGTGCGGTCATCGGGATCGACGCTCATGCCGCCCGTACATATGATCATATCCATGCCGAGCCCGGCAAGTTCACGAATGGCATCCCGGGTATGTTCCGTCACATCATCGGTGATACGGTGCTCATCAATCTTTAAGCCAAAGGGTTTCAATTTGCCCGCAATAACCGGCGTAAAAGTATCCTCAATACGGCCGAGGAAAACTTCAGTCCCCGTTGTCACCACGCCGACCTTGAGATTTTTCTGATACGGACGCAAGCGCAAAAGCGGCTTATTCCCGGCAACTTTTTTGACCTGCTCCATCTTGTCCTTCTTGATGACCAGCGGAATCACGCGCATGCCCGCAAGTTTCTGCCCTGCCTTGACTGGCATGTTCTGCGGCAGGGTCGCAATCGTCACATCATCGAGCTCATTGACATCATCAAATCTTGACTCGTCAACCTGGAAGACACCATCCACCGTCGCCATGAGCTCAATCTTGCCCTCTTTAGGCGCCGATGCCGTCATATATTCGTTCTGGCAAAGCTGGCGCAGGATTTCGGCCGCATCGTTTTCATGCAGGACCGTATCGTCATTTTCCCAGACATAGATATGATCCTTGCCGACTGAGAGCAGCACAGGGATATCCGCCTCGGTAATCACATGACCTTTGCGGAACACAGCATCCTTCGTCACGCCCTTGATGATTTGCGTGATATCATGGCAGAGAATCTGTCCGACGGCATCCACGGTTTTCATTTCCTTCATACGGCTTACTCTCCTATCGCTTACACATACAGTTCCGGCAAACAAAAAAGACTATCCCCACGAAAAGGATAGTCTCCACCTGCTGCCAGCATAAAAACTCCTTTTCAAAATGGGAAGGTCCCGGCGTTTCCCCCGGGGCCCCGGCTAAATATCATAGCGTATCTTCCTGCCTTAGATATCTTCGCTCGGAGTCTATATTTTTTTACTTACTATATATTATACAAGAAAACGTCAAAAAATGCTTATGATTTTTGTCACTTCTTTATTTTACATGCCTATTATCATTATTTTTGTTTATCTTTTCGCAATAGCTGCGCCTTAGTAATGCCTCCTTCACCAAATTTCGCGCGAATCTTGTCGATGGCTGCATAGAGGTTCTCCTTCTTGGTCTCGTCATGGAACAAATCAAGCTCTGCTCCGGCATCAAATCCTGCCGTACTGACCCCAAGCAGACGGATGCCGCGGAAAATCCTAAGCTCACGAAAAAGCGCACAAGCCGTATGATATATCTCCTCATCGTAACAGGTTGCCTCGGGCAGCGTGCGGCTGCGTGTATATGTCTTGAACCCCTGTGACAACCGCAGCTTGAGCTGGATTGTCCGCGCTTTTTCGCCAGCCTTGCGCAAACGCCAGCCCACCTTGCAGGCAAGGTCGAGCAAGACGCGCTCTGCATCCTCCGCACACTGGAGGTCTTCGGTAAAAGTGACCTCCTTGCCGATAGACTTAGCCCGCTCACGCGGGGCAACACTGCGCTTGTCCTGCCCGCGGGCCAGTTCATAGAGATGGCGCGCCATATGGTTCCCGAGATGATGGCAAAGTTTTTCATAGCTGGTGCCATAAAGCTCCCCGATCGTACGGATGCCCATCTGCATGAGCTGTTCATTCATCTTGCGGCCCACGCCCCAGATGCGGCTGACCGGCAGCGGATCGAGCACCTGCCGCACGTTTTCTTCCGTGATGATGACCAGTCCGTCAGGCTTATCGAGATCTGAAGCTAATTTGGCCAGGAACTTGTTCGGCGCGATGCCAACCGAAGCCACAATGCCTGTCTCCGCCCTGATTTCTGCTTTAAGCCTGCGCGCATAGGCAATAGGTGTGCCCATGATATATTCCATACCTGTAAGGTCCAAAAAAGCCTCGTCGATTGACAACGGTTCAATGACTGGCGAATACCGTGCAAAAATTGCAAAGATAGCGGCCGACACTTCCGCATACCGCCGGTAATTTCCCGCCAGGAAAATCCCCTGCGGGCATAGCTGCCGCGCACGCACCATCGGCATCGCTGAGTGAACGCCAAACCGCCGCGCCTCATAGGAACAGGTCGATACCACGCCACGTCCCGCCAGGCCGCCAACAATCAACGGCTTGCCGCGATACTCTTCATGGTCGTTCTGTTCCACCGACGCAAAAAAAGCATCCATATCCACATGCATGACCAACCGGTCCATAACCCTGCCCCCTTCCTTGCTTCCATTATATAGAAAGAGACCCGAAACAGCAAACGCATTTTCGGGTCTCTTTCTGTACTTAGGTTATAGGTAATCAGAATCCAAGGGGATTCCTCAGGGGAAACTTAAACATTGATCTCTTCCCAGCGCTCCTCGAGTTCCTCGACGATGCGCGCATGCTCGCTCTCCGTCAGCGTGACCTTAGCCCGATAGATGAACGTTGCCAAAATCAGCAATACGATGGGCGCTGCGAACATGATGATCTGGAATTTGAGCAAATTCGGCGCTGTGATATCAGCAGCCGTAGCATTGCCAGTCATGCCGACCCAGATGGCCGTCATGCCGATGATGCCGCTCGTGACTGCACCAGCCAGCTTGTCGATAAGCGGACGCACGCAGAGGCAGACCGCTTCATCGCGATGCCCCAGTTTGAGCTGGCCATACTCGACCGAATCCGTAATCGTCATCAGGACAACGAGGAAGATAAGCGGCTGCGGCAAAGCGAAGAGACCAGCACCTACGAGTGCCAGCGTGACATTCGTGCCTGCCATGAAATAAATAGCGAGAGCCGCTACCATAATGATAATCGAAGAGAAGAACAGTTTGCGGCGGCTGAACTTCGTCGTCAGAACCGGGAACAAAGCCACGGCCAGCAAGCCAATGACAACATTGATGATACCAAGGATCGAGAATTTCGTAGCATCGCCAATGACATAGATGAAATAATACAGATTGAAATTGTTGACGATATTCGAGCCCAGACCATAGACGAGATACGCAATTGCCATCCAAAGCAGCTGATCGTTCTGCGTCAGAACCTTAAATACATCTTTTGCTGACGTATCCGTCTTATTCTCACGCAGCACCGACTCCTGTTCCTTGGTACCAAAGCCCAGGATGATAGCACCGAGCGTTGCAATGCCGCCACCGATGCAGGCAAACGCCAGCCAGCCCGTCGGGTCACCCGCGCCGCCATTCTGATTCAGCGAGAAGAAAAGGACCACCGGCATAACAATGACCGTGATGAGCTGGCCACCGAAAACCGAACCGATACGGGCAATCGTCGCCGTAACTTCGCGCTCATGCGAGTCAAACGACAGCGCCGGAATCATCGACCAGATTGCGACATCTTTGGCCGAATAGAATACATCCATAATGAAATAGACAATCGCAAAGAGAACAAGATAGAGCGTCGGATTCGTGACAGCCAGACCACCCATATCCGTAAACAGCAAGGCCAGCGTGATAGCAGCAACGAAGGCACCAACGATGACCCAAGGCTTGAAGCGGCCCCAGCGCGTCTTCGTCTTATCGATGATATTGCCGATGAACGGATCGATAAAGAGCTCTGCAATACGCAGTACGAGAATGATCGTCGTGACAATACCAATCATATAAGCATCACGCGTTGCATCATCGGAGCGGAACAGATTGCTTGTGACGAAAATCATGAAATACGTGCCCAACATGGCATAGAACACATCGTGGCCAAAGGTACCGCAGGCATACGCGATACGCGACCATACAGCGCTTTTTTTCTCTGACATAACCAAAAGCCCCCCATTGATATTTTCTGACAAAAAGTAAAACGAACAGCTAATTACTGCTGGATCCCCTTAACCTTGCAGATATAGGCGATAAGGCCATCTGCAATAGCCTCCAGCGAATCATGGCTCGTATTCACAACGATATCATAGTTCTTTCCCTCGCCCCAGGTACGTCCTGTATAGTAATTATAGTATCTTGCCCGCTTCGCATCCTCACGGTCAAGTTCCTTGAGCGACTTGCCATCATAAACCGTCTTGCCGCGTGCTTCACGATACGCATCATCAGCACAGACAAAAATAGAGAAAACGTTATCATATTTGCGCAGAGCATAATCCGCACTGCGGCCCAAGAATATACAAGGGCCATCCTTCGCAATCTTGCGGATAGCTGCCGACTCAGACATGAACATTCCCTGGCTGCTCTCCCCCATATGCGTGCCGAACGAATGAAAAGGAATGAAGCTCAGCGACAACGGCTTGACCTTGTTCTCCATCTCCAAGAGCTCTTCCTCGCTAAGATCGTCGAGACCGAGCTTGGCCGCCGCGATATGGACAATCTGCCGGTCATAAAGCTTGAGCCCGAGCTTTTCTGCCAGGATACCGGCCAGTTCACGGCCACCAGCACCATATTGGCGACTGATTGTAATGACTGGATAATCACTCATAGAAAATTCCTCCCCGTTAATGTAAACGTTTTCTAGGTTTTCTAAAAAAAATAATTGCTTTTGAAACCGCTCTTTTTCGCACGAACTAAT
>Ga0307913_10055_pt1 | contig 9043 bp, 9 predicted proteins | sample GoafecXyGen9Rep1_FD_203704 | JGI IMG/M metagenome (GOLD analysis project Ga0307913, IMG submission 203704) | Metatranscriptome of enriched fungal communities from goat fecal pellet, Isla Vista, California, United States - Xylan, Gen9, Rep 1... ...
CTGTGACTCTATCCATGTTATTTTTTTCCATGCTGCTGCTCGGTGTTGTCATCGGTTTCGTCGGCGCTGGCGGCGCCGGCGTTACCATCACACTGCTGACCGTCGGCTTTCATGTCCCCATCCATACGGCATTGGCCGTCGCGCTGGCCTCGATGGTCTTCACGATGCTCTCGGGTACCATCAGCCACTTTCGGCAGAAAGAAGTCCTTGTCAAGACCGGTGCCATTATCGGTCTTGGCGGCATCAGCGGAGCATTTACTGGTGCCAATGTCTCCAATCTAATGCCTGCAGATTTCCTCAGTACGATCACAGGTCTCATGTTATTTTCGAGTGCCATTATCCTCTATATCAAACTCTACCATGATAAATGGCTCGCTGCCCATACGCCGATGCGCAAAGAGCTCCTTGCCGGACGCAAGCTATGGATTTATGGCCTTATCACCGGCGCCATCACCGGTTTTCTCTCCGGTGCCTTCGGCATCGGCGCCGCAGCCTATATCCAGCTGGCGCTCATGGTCATCTTCGGCGTTCCCCTATTGCAGACCATCGGCACCTGTATGATGATTATCCTGCCGATTTCCGCCGCCGGCGGACTTGGCTACCTGTTCAACGACCGCCTCGACTTCATGATTTTCATCCAGACACTAGCGGGTCTGATGCTTGGTGCCTGGTTCGGCGCCAAAGGCACACACCTTGCACCACTCCCCCTCCTCAAAGCCGCCATCGTCGCCCTGCCAACTATCGGCGGCATTACTATGATTCTTTTCCATTGACAACAACAAAAACCGGCTGGCCATTCTGACCAGCCGGTTTTTGTTATTCATTTTACCGCAAGAATACGACATTCGTCGCATCAAGGAAATGGGTTGCTCCATTCTCGATCAACACGCGATTGGCATCTGCCGTCGAAAGGACAGGATTGCCGTTATGGTTATCAAGGGACACTGCCTTGACGACAAGCGGGTTGCTGCCGGCACGGGCCGCACGGTTCATATCCGTCGTATAGCCGACCATGCCATTGGCGATGACTTTGTCATAATCGAGATTCTTATAGCCATAAATCGGCTGCCCGCTCTCATTTTTGATTACAGGGCTCATGACAGGCTTGAGGCCCAGGCCGCGGCAGTCAACGATAAGTCCTGTATAGCCACCGATTGCACGGCCAGATGGTGCAGGCGCTGCCGATGAACCCTTCGACGATGCTGCTGAACCGGTCGTTCCCGTATTCGTGCCAGGCGTCGTCGTTCCCGATCCCATGTTGATATCGATATGGACTGACGATGGAACCGATGGCGTTACCGATGGCACCGGTTCAGGGAATGTCTCCACGGCTGCCGGACGTTCCATGACAGCACTTGCCAGCGACGAAGATACGCCGAACATCGGCACTTCCATCGTGACTTCGTAGCCACCATCACTCGTCACACCTTCGCTGACAATCCGGGCTCCACGAATCGTGGCATTGACTTTCGTGCGGATGACATCACTCGTCACTTCGGCCATCTCCACCGTTGTCTCTGAGTCAATGTTAACACCACCAACATACTCAGCCAACTGACGGTAGGCGTCGACAATAGCCGCCCGGCGCGCCATCATGCGCGCCTGGGCCTGCGTACGTGCCCGCGATGGTGCTACACCGCCACCCGTCGCGCGGATAACACTGTTATCCCAATCCACATGGTCATTCGCTGCCGCAAAAACCGTCGTCATGGACAATACCAGGATGGCGGTCATGGCAACAACTGTTGCCATGAGTTTTGATACTCTCATCATTTTCTTCCCCTCATTTCTTTGCAAAGACATTTATCTAAGATACAGTTCTTTTACCTAATTGTATATTAAACAAATTCTCTTAAAATCCTCTTGAAACAGGGTTTAAATTTGATTAAATAGTTTGCGAGGTCAACAAAGAGTATAACGCCCCCACCATTCCCGCATCATTGCCCAACCGGGCAAACTCCAGCCGGGTCGCCGTACGCATGGCTGGAACTAGCAATGTTTCCAGCCGCTGCTCAATGCGTGGACGCAGATAATCCTGCTGCGCCATGATGCCACCACCAAGTACAAAAACCTCCGGATTCAGCAAACAGTAGATATTTGCTATGCCCTCTGCAAGATTATCCACCATATGCTCGATAGCCACCACCGCATCGGCATCCCCAGCAAAAGCCCAGGTAAATACCTGCTCCCCCGTAAGCTCAGCCGGCGAAACATTGTGCGATGCCGCAGCCTCTACGAGCATCGCCCGCGCGGAAGCCACTTCCTCAAAAATACGTGGCTCACCGTGCAGACGCATAAAACCAGCCTCGCCAGCACTGAAGCCCGCACCATGCCATGCCTTACCATCAAGGATAAAACAGCCGCCAATTCCCGTACCGACCGTCATCATAAAGGCTGATTCCGCGCCCTTGGCAGCACCTTGCCAATATTCTCCCAATGCGGCTGCATTGACATCATTCTCGACCACGCACGGTATGCCGCATGCCTCGTGCACCAGCTTGCCCAGCGGCATACCGCTATATCCCGGGAAACTGTTCTCACCGGCAAAGACGATTTCGCCTGTCACAGGATTCACGATACCTGCTGTATCGATGGCCACGCCTGCGATTGGCATCTCAGCCTGATACTGGCGGACAATATCCACCACCTTGCGGACGATACCCGCACCGCCTTCTTCCCTGGCCAGCGTCGGCCGGTTCTTCTTGACCGTGAAATTGCCTTGCCTATCGGTCAAGCCATATTTGATGGCCGTACCGCCGATATCTATTGCTACATATTTTTTCATGCTATACGCCACACTTTATTTGCGTTTTTTCTGCTCGTTCTTGTTCTTCTTGGCATCCTTGCCATCCGTATCCGTCTGCAGCCCCTTTTCGAGCTGCTTCTGCGCTTCTTTGGTCAGCTTGGCCCCTTTTTCCTTTTCTGTGCGCGCGGCAATCTCAGGACCATGATGCTCCGCATATTTGAGGATGGCATGATAGAATTTCGCATCGACATCCTTTTCCGACAGGTCAGCTATCTTGACCGTACGCTTCACAGCCGTCGTGCCCAGCGTTCCCCAATCACTATCGAGGTCTTCGTGCTTTACGATATCCACGGTCTGCTCCTTGACGTGGAACAGCAAATACTCCGCACACCCGGCCAAATCGCCGTAGCCTGCCGTCGACTGTCCCTTCCAGCGACGCTTGGATACGACATCCTGGATTTGGATGGAATCATACGTCTTGAGCACCGGCACTGTCAGGATATCGAGATTGATATTTCCCTTCTCATCCTTGCCGAAATAAATATGCTGCTTATTGAAATAATAATTTTGACGGGCCGTTGACTGCACCCACTGATAGATATCCTCTGAAATCGCTTCCTCTGCGTCTGCTTGCGGAGCTGCTGCAAACAATAATGCTGCCGCTATCAGCCCCGCGCCCCATCGCATCTTCATGTAATCTTCCCCTTTAGCAATTGATTCATTCAAATGTCAGTAAGTATAGCATCATCAACTGAAAACACAATGAACTCAGTCGTCCATCTCCTTGTAGAGCTCATCCAGCTCATAAGGCGTCTCCTGATAGACGTAATAATTGAGCCAATTGGCAAACAGCAGATGAGCTACACTGCGCCAACGGACAATCGGCGGACGTGAGGGATCATCGTCAGGATAGTAATTCGACGGGATATTGGGATTCATGCCCGCCTTGAGGTCGCGGTCATATTCCTGCTTGAGCGTCGTCGGATCATACTCAGCATGTCCCGTGATAAAGAATTGGCGCTTGGCCAGGTTCGCGATGATATACGGGCCAGCTTCCTCATCCGATTCTGCCAGGATCGTAAGCTCAGGCACCTTCAGGATATCTTCCTTATGTTCCTCTGTATGACGCGAATGCGGTACATAGAACTCATCATCAAAGCCACGCAGAAGCCGTTCATGCGCCACACAGGTATGATGCTTGAAGACACCGAAAATCTTTTCTGGCACCGGATACTTCGGGATGCCGTAATGATAGTACAATCCCGCCTGCGCGCCCCAGCAGATATGAAAAGTCGAGTAGACATGCGTCTTGCTCCACTCCATGATCTCGGCCACCTCATCCCAGTAGGCTACCTCCTCAAACTCCATATTCTCGACAGGAGCCCCAGTGATGATCATACCATCGTATTTTTTGTGGCGCACTTCATCAAATGTGCCATAGAACTGCGCGAGATAATCGCTAGGCGTATGGCTGGGTACATAAGTTTCCGTGTAGATGAAATCCACCTCTACCTGCAAGGGAGAATTGCCCAGCAAGCGCAGCAGCTGGGTCTCCGTGATGTATTTAATCGGCATCAGATTCAAAATCAGTATCTTCAGCGGACGGATGTCCTGGCTATAAGCCCGGTCCGCATCCATGACAAACAAGTTCTCGCTCTCGAGAATATGCGCTGCAGGTAGCGCATTCGGTATCTTTATTGGCATTCAACCACTTCCTTCATTCCACAATCTCGCCCTAACTTTACACTTGGGCACATACTTTTTCTATTATACCATAAATAACACCGCTCATTTACACTCTTACAATAAAATGAGCCGGCTCCATCATGAACCGGCTCTTGTCCATTTTATTTTTTCGGTGCATACAAGCGATAATAGCGATTAACCCACGCATCATGCTGTTTGGCATAGTCACGCAGTGCTGTAACCATCTGATACTCTTCCGATGTTGGCGGAATCATGCGGTAATGGCCATCGAGTTCATTTGCGAGCGATTGCCAGCCCGTCTGCGGTGCCCAATGCGTACCATTGATGACAAGCAGCGTAGCCTCTGGCAGATTCATCGCCATCTTGAGGAATTTGACATCGACGACCTTGCCATCGGTGTCCTTCGTTTCCTGCCAGCTCCAGAAAATCAGATTGTTCTTTTCCATGCGCATCGTTGTCGTATCGGCAGCAATCGTATAGCGGATACCATCGGGTGTCTGCTTGGTAAAGATATCATACCAGCGATCTTTCGCCTCGGCCCGTGCCGTCTCCCCAGCACCAGGGAAAGCACGGTCGATAGCAGCCTGATAAAAAGCGGCATCAAAAGCCTGTGAGTTGATTTCCTTGCCTTTGGCATCGTTATTGCGGTAAGCCGCATCGTTGGCATGCGACCAAATCACAGCCCCCGCCTTATCATGGAAATGTTCCTCCATATACCACACCTGACGTGTCTGCGGATTTATTGACAGCAATGCCGTACTATAAGCAAGTTTCCCTGGATCGCCAATCTTATCCAGCAAACCATATGCCTTCAGGGTTTCCTTAGCACCCTCATAACTGTATTCCGTCTTTGTCCAAGCCTGTACATCCATCTCATAAGCAGCCTCGCCCGCCTTGCTGCGGCGCGGCATCTTCACGACGGACTGATAATCGATATACTTGCTGTAATTATCATCGGAGCTTAGCCAAAACCAGCCCGACGGAACTGCCGGCTTGCTTGCAGGCTGCGCCGCTGCATTCGTTGCCGTCAGACGTATTGTCGCCGTCTCAGGATTCGTATGCACGACCGTCTTAGCCGACACCGGTGCGGCCAGGAAAAGCCACAGTGAGCAGGCTCCCACCCCTAAGATATACTTTGCTTCTTTTCTCATTGCTATCCACCTCTTTATCAGCGGTAATTTTATCGGAATATGTATTATTGTACCGTATTTACATGTGCCAGGCAAATTTTCTGTCTGTTATTTTCTCCTGCCCGGCATCTCTACATCATCCAGAATACCCAGCAGCGCCGCAATCGCAATGCCATAGTTCGACATCGGCACCTCCTGCCTGCGGCACGCTTCGACACGGCTCAGCACATACTTGCGATTGAACATGCATGCACCGCAATGGATGACAAAATCAATGCCCGCCTGCCGCAGGTCAGCGGGAAAATCGCGGCCAGCAGTCACCGTGATCTTCAGCTGCTCACCCAGACGCTTACGCAGCAGCCTTGGTAATTTCACGCGGCCAATATCTTCAGTCAGCGGCCGGTGCGTACAGGCTTCAGCAATCAGGATATGTGCATCCGCAGGCAAAGCCAGCAGCTTGCGGGCCGATGCTGCAAAATAGGCAATATCTCCCTTATACCCCGCAAACAACACAGAAAATGACGTCAACCGGCTTGCTGCCGGTTTCTGCGCATGGACACTGCGAAAGGCCTGTGAATCCGTGATAATGAGCTGCGGCGGCTCCTTGAGCAAGGCCAGCATCGCCGCCATATCATCCGTCGTGCAGCAAAGCACATGGCAATGCCTGTCCAAAAGCTCCCGCAAAGTCTGTACCTGCGGCAGGATCAGCCGCCCTTTCGGTGCCTGTATATCCTGCGGCATGACCAGCAGCACGGTATCGCCCGCAGCACAAAGCCCTGCGGTGATGCTCTCAGCCTCATAATCCTCTGGCAGCTGGCGAATCATTTCCGCCCGCAGCACATCGAGACCGCTTTTTGTCACTGCGCTTACCACCAGCGGTATCAGCCCTGTCTGCTCCTGTATCTTCCTTGCCAGAGCCTGTCCGCTATCGCCTCGCACATCAGCCTGGCTGACCACAGCGATCACAGAGGTCTTGGTCTCCTGCAGGCGCTTTACCCACTCGCACTCGCCAGCCATATCCTCATCGCAAAAAAGCACGAGCGCAATATCCGTTTCCAAAGCTGCCTGCTCTGTCCGGCCCACACGCAATGCGCCAAGTGTCCCCACATCATCGAACCCGGCAGTATCGATAAATACCACTGGCCCGATGCCATGAAGTTCCATCGCCTTATAGACCGGATCTGTTGTCGTCCCTGGCACAGCAGATACCGTTGCCACCTGCTGGCCAGTCAATGCATTAACCAGGCTCGACTTGCCGCTATTGCGCTTGCCAAACAGGCCAATATGCAGCCGGTTGGCCCGTGGGGTATCATTAAGGCTCATTTCTCCTCACTCCTTGCGATATTCCTCCCACTTAGTATAGCACAGCCGCGACAAAATATGATACACTGTATTGGTACATCAACAGAAACAAGGAGTCTTCAGCCATGAGTGATTATACGAATTTCCAAGTAGGAGAACGCTTCCCGCTCCCCATCAAAAACCAACAGGATGGTGGCATGTTCCAAATTGACGCCAACGGCAGCATGTTCATCCTGCAACTCTCACGCACCGATATCATCGCCACCGAAGCCTTCCGCACAGGCAAGATGGAGCTTGCACTCTACGAGCAGGACGGTCTGCTGTTCTTCCTCTATCAGATCGATGGCATCTTCAAAGATGGCTGGGGCGATGCTCCTTTCTCCCTTACAGACATCAAACCCGAGCTCATGCCGACTGAGAAAAGCTTGAAAGACTCTGTGCTGCATCTTTATCTGGTCGATACGACCTTGCAGATTTTGCTGGCCCAGCGCGAAGTCCAAGTCAATGAAAAATTCATGAGCATCCTGCGCAAACATGTCAAGCACCAGCAGCAAAAGCCGTTCTCAGCCGAAGGTTATCGCAAAAAAGTCCAGCAAATCTGGGCACAGAAGACCTCGGCCCAAATGCGTGAGCAGGCCTGCGCCGTCCAGGAAGTCAAGCTTGACATCACCATCCCCCAGGCACCGAAAAACTTTCACTAGGATAAATACGCATAATAAAGGCGCCGCCTGCACGATAAGACAGGGGCGCCATTCTTACATATTTTGTTACGCGACACCTTCAGCCACGTTGTTATCAATCTCACGGCTATCGAGCCATTCAGCTACTGCCTGATACTCTGCAGATTTGCGGTCTGACAAAGTCCGGCCGACCACGTCATGATTTTCAGCATAAGCCTTAAAACCGGTATGACCCATCAGTTTAGCTGCTTTCGTGAACTGTTTTACGCGGACGGGAATAAACACATCTTCCATCCACTGAGAATAAATTTGCACTTTCATGATAATCTCTCCTTGTAACAAAATCCTGATCGCAATTGATCGAATTGATGAAATAACCCTCCACAGTATCTCGACCAATTCCCAATCATGCAAGTACAATCCTCTGTCATTGCTCCTCTGTTACAAGTTATATCGTTGATTATCTCAAAAACTTAAGCTCACGTAACAAAAATATGTAAAATCCTTCATCCACTTTCGGTATTACCTTGTACTCTTATTCTACTACCATTCAGCTACCGTGTCAATAGATTTGTTAGAATATTTTTTATAGTCGATAAATAATCTTTATCGACTTAATCCAGCTCAATAACCTTGCGCTTCCTTTCCATCAATTGCAAGGTTGTTGTATAACCGAAACGCTTCGCATAATCAACAGCTTCCTGATTATATGCGCCACAATCCTCCGGCTTATGCGCATCCGATGTCGTGATGATTGGCAAATCATATTTCGCGGCCAGCCGCATGAACTCCGGATACGGGGAAATTTCAGCAATCGGATAACGGTAAAGCGTCCCCGTATTGACATCAACAATCATATCAGCCTGTTTGAGCGCCTTGACCGCCCGCTCAAGGTATGGCGTCACGTCAAAATCCGGCAGGAACTTGAACAAGCGGATATTGAACGGATGACCGAGCACATCATAAAGTCCCGCAGCGGCCAGCTTCTCGATTTCCTCTGTGTACCATCCGTAGATTTCCTCAAGCGGATGGCGTTCCCATTCTGCCTTAATTTCTGCCGAATCATAAGCCCAGCCATGCAGGAAATGCACGGAGCCGATTACATAATCAAACGCGTAATCCTTGAGAATATCCCTGACTTTTGCCTGATCCTGGAAATTGCAGACCTCAATTCCTGTCCGCACGGTATGTACCTTGCGCAGCTCCGCCATAAAGGAAAAATAATCGTCAAGCGTATACTTGAACTTATTCGACTTAAGCCATTGCTGCTGAAACTTACCGATGAACGAATCATCGAGAACTAAATCTTCGTAGTAAAGCTCCTTGAATTCCGGGAATGTATGCGAATGCTCTGAAATGCCTATTTCCGCCAGTCCCCTGGCCTTAGCTGCTGTAAAAAAGCCTTCCACCCACGCTTTATCATAGGAACCCTTTTCAAAATGCATATGGTAATCGATTTTCATCGTATCAACCTCCCC
>Ga0307913_10056_pt1 | contig 8975 bp, 11 predicted proteins | sample GoafecXyGen9Rep1_FD_203704 | JGI IMG/M metagenome (GOLD analysis project Ga0307913, IMG submission 203704) | Metatranscriptome of enriched fungal communities from goat fecal pellet, Isla Vista, California, United States - Xylan, Gen9, Rep 1... ...
CCCTTTTGCTATTCGTTTATCGCTTGGCAAGCGCTTCCCGCAGCCTGGCTTTCATCAGCCCGACATCCGGCGTGACGCCTGTCCATTTGCGAAAAGCAGCCGCCCCCTGGCCGGCGAGCATGCCTTCGCCATTTAAGATGCGGTGCCCATGTTCACGCGCCTCGCGCAGCAAACGCGTTTCCGCAGGCGTATAGATGATATCATAGACAAACGCATCCGCCTTGACATTTGACCAGTCAACGGGCGGCATGGCATCAGTCTGCGGCGTCATGCCCAGCGGCGTCGTATTGACCAAAAGATCCGCGGATAAAAGTTTTGCCGCAAAGTCCTCCTGTTCCCAATGGCTGGCCGTAAGCGTGCCATAGGCACTGAACTCGCGAACCAGCGGCTGGATTTTGGCAGGATTCCGCACGCCGATATGGATGGCTGTAACGCCCGCCTTGATAAGCCCCCAGATGACCGCGCGGGCCGCGCCGCCTGCGCCCAAGAGCACCGCTGTCTTTCCCTGCGGCGCAAAGCCTGCGTCCAGCAGCGCCTGGATAAAGCCTGTCACATCGGTATTATAGCCCGTCAAATGGCCATCCTCGTTGACGACCGTATTGACCGCACCGATGATGCGCGCATCCTCATCGATAGCATCCAATAGCGGCATGATCGCCGTCTTGTGCGGGATCGTGACATTCCAGCCGCAAAACTGCAGTGCCCGAAGGCCCGCCACCGCAGCGGGCAGATCCTCAGGACGTACCGGCAGCGCTGTGTAGACATAGTCGACGCCTGCCTTGCCGATGGCTGCATTCTGCAGGACCGGCGATAACGAATGGGCAATAGGCCAGCCCATCACACCAAGATTCTTCGTCTTTCCCGTAAGCATAATGACCTCCTCTGCCGCAGCAGCCGCTCAGGCGTGCTCTTCCCGCGTCTTGGATAAAAGCTCCATCTTGAGCTCATAGTAAGCCGGCGTCATATCGAGATAATGACGGTGCGGATTCTCGAACCGCTGCTCCTCTTCCCAGATTTCGTTTTCAAGCTGCTGCTTGACATATGCGCGGATTTCGTCGAGCGTCGGCAGCTCCTCCGTGCGCTTGCCCTGACGCACGTAGAGCTTGCGCAGGTTCTTGATGGTGCAGCCTTCAAACGTGCGGTTCTTCCAGGGCTTGACCGGGTCGACATAGCGGAACGGCTCCGTAAGGTCGATTGGCTCGCCGCAGACCGCGAGCATATCGGCCACGGCATGGCCATCGGCATCGTAAACGCGGTAGAGGTCTTTAAGGCCCGGATTCGTGATTTTCTCAACATTTTCCGATACCTTGATGCGCGGCGCGAATTCGCCATTCTCGCCAACAGCAGCCAGCTTGTAGACCGCGCCGAATACCGGCTCGGACTTGGCCGTAATCAGGCGCTCGCCGATACCGAAGCTGTCGATGCAGGCGCCCTGATTCAAAAGCGAGGTCACCGTGAATTCGTCGAGGCTGTTCGAGACGACAATCTTGCAGTCCGCAAGGCCTGCCTTGTCGAGCATCTTGCGCACGCGCTTGGAAAGATACGCAAGATCGCCCGAGTCGATGCGGATGCCAACGAGGCGCTTGCCCATCGGCTCTAAGACCTCATGGGCCACGCGGATGGCATTCGGGATGCCCGAATGGATGACATCATACGTATCGACCAGCAGCACCGTCGCATCCGGATACGTCTCCGCATATTTCTTGAAGGCCGTATACTCATCCTTGTAGAACATGACCCAGCTATGGGCCATCGTGCCCGAAATCGGGATACGAAACATCTGGCCAGCCGATACCGTCGCCGTGCCGACGACACCGCCGATATAGGCTGCACGGGCACCATAGGTCGCGGCATCCATATTGTGCGCACGGCGGGCACCGAAATCCGACACTGCGCGGCCATTTGCCGCCTTGACGATGCGGCGTGCCTTCGTCGCAATCAAGGACTGATGATTGATCTGCGCGAGGATTGCCGTCTCGACGAGCTGCGCATCGATAAGAGGTGCCACAACCGTGATGCACGGCTCATTCGGATACATGATCGTGCCTTCCGGCAGCGCGTAGATATCGCCCGAGAAATGGAAGGTTTCCAGATACTTCAGGAACTCTTCCGAGAAGATTCCCTGCTGGCGGAAATACTCGACATCTTCCTGCGAGAACTCCATGTTCTCCACATACTCGATGATTTGCTCGAGGCCGGCAAAAATCGCAAAACCGCCCTTGTCGGGATTGGCGCGGTAAAAAACATCGAATGCCACCTGTACGTCTTTATCATGATCCTGGAAATAGCCATTGGCCATGGTCATTTCATAAAAATCCATCATCATGGTAATGTTTCGTTTGTCAAATTGTGTCAAAAAAGACACCTCCTGTTTGCAGCTCTGCCGCATCATAAAAAATATACAGGACTAATTATATCATTCCGCGCTGGCTATGGCAAAAAAATACGGATATTCCACACAAAAACGGTGCATCGTCTGCTCTGCCAAACGATACACCGCCCCGTGTCTTTCCCTCTATCTTTATTTTTCCGTATTTTTTCTCTGCGCATAGTCCTGCATCCCCGGGCTTCCTGCCGCAGCAACAAAATCCAGCTCATCGTCGCGCATATGCCCATGCCAGCATTTCTTGCCCATATGATCCTGACGCTGCATCGTCAAAAGCTGCGCCAGCAGCTTCTCCCGGACCATATGGCAGCGGGAAAAGTCGAAGTTCTCCAGCTCTGCGATTAAACGTTTGTCTTCCATTTCCGCTCCCCCTTTCTGATGTCTTTCCAATCTTTATATCCTTTGCGGCAGCAAACTGTTATCATAAATTTTTCATGTATTTCCGCTCAATGGATGAACATATACCAGATTGCCAGGATGCCGCCAGCTGCCGTCGCGATTTTCTCGAGCTGTTCCGTACTCGTGCTCTGCAGCCAGTCCGTATTCCCATCGATGATGTCCAGTCCCTTGCGCACCACCCAGCGCAAAGCGCAGGCCAACAGATACGTCAGGGCTATCTTTACCAATAGCATAGCTATATTCACAGCCAGCCCGATCATCAGGCAGACCACTGCCATGACGAGCACCACGCCAGCAAAGACCACCAAAGCCGTCATGACCGCACCGCTTACCAGCGACGCGCCCAATAAGGCCACTACTACAAGCAGTGCCAACACACCCATCAAGAACACCTCCTGTTACGCCTCATACTCCAAGGCATTTTCCTCGCACCAGTCACGCGCAGCATCGGTAAGCCTTGCCATCAGATATTTCTCCCAGGCAGGCTTCAAGAAAAGATGACGCACCTGCTGCGTGAAGCGCAGCGACGCGCCGCTTCCCTGCAAAGCCTCCAGCAGACGGGCCTTGACCTCCTCTCGCGCACACGATTCGGCAAATCCCTGCATAAAAGCACGCAGGCTGCCATCGATGACGTTGGGCACAGGGATATAGTGCTCCCAATCTTCCTCGATCGTAAACACATGCTCTAAGGCCTGCTCCTCATCCATATCATCGGCGACGACGATTACCTTTCCTCTGGCAATATCGACATAGCTCTGGCGCACATCCGACTGGGCCATAGCCGCAGCGAGTTCTTTGAGTTTGATTTTCATAGTATTCCCTCCGTGATTCTTCCCCCTATTATAGGCATATTCTCCCGCAAAAAACAAGCCTTCCGCGCCGCAGAAGGCTTGTCTCATCAGTTCGGATCGAATTTTTTCGTTGCATTTTCCAGCAGGCTGTCACGCCGCTGCTTCGAAGCGGCAAAGAAATCATGGACAGCCTGACGGTCATGCTGTTCGCAGGCTGTGATAACCTCGCCTAAGATATTCTGCAGTTCTTTGAGATTTGCCACGATGGCCTCGTCGTTTGTCATGCAGATATCGGCCCACATATCTGCATTAGACGATGCGATGCGCGTCGTATCCGTAAAGCCGCCGCCAATCAGCTTGATGCACGAATCGAGATCGCCGCCTGTGCGATTGAGCAGCGTAACCAGCGCGGCCGCCGTCACATGCGGTACATGGCTGATGACCGATGCGCAGCGGTCATGCCGCGCGATGTCAAGCGTCGTAAAGTTTGCCCCTGTATGGCGCAGCACGCGCATGAGCTTATCGTGTGCCGCGGGCGGCGCCCCCGTGTCCTCGACGATCACATAGGCCTTGCCGGCAAACAAATCCTTCTTCGCCGCCGTGACGCCACTCTTTTCGCGTCCTGTCATCGGATGGCCGGCGATATAGTAGATGTCCTCGGGCAGCATATCCCGCAGATGACGCCAGATATACTGCTTGGTGCTGCCCGCATCGGTGAGGATGGCGCCTTTCTTCAGATACGGCAGGATTTTTTCTACCATCGGCACGATCTGCAGCACCGGCGGGCTCAAAAAGACAATATCGGCGTCCTTGACGACAGCTTCGATATCCGCCGCTGCAAAATCGACAGCACCTAGCTTCAGCGCATTATCCATCGAGGCCTGCGTGCGGCAAAGCCCTGTGATGAAAATATCGTCCCCGAGCTTATCCTTGAGGCACAGCCCCAAAGAACCGCCAATAAGGCCCACGCCGATGATGGCCAGATTTATCTTCGCCTGGCTCATAATTTCCGGCCCATGACAGCCGCAATCTTGCCCAAGTCCTCCATCAGGCGGTCGAAGTTCTTCGGCGTAAGGCTCTGATCGCCATCGGAAAGCGCGACTTCCGGATGCGGATGTACCTCGATAATCAGACCGTCACAGCCGGCAGCGACAGCAGCCCGCGCCATCGGCTGCACCATCTGCCAGCGGCCCGTGCCATGGCTCGGGTCCACGATGACCGGCAGATGCGAAAGCTCCTTGATAGCTGCTACAGCACTGAGATCGAGCGTATTGCGCGTGAACGTCTCATAGGTACGGATGCCGCGCTCACAGAAAATGACGTTCTCGTTGCCGCCCGCGAGGATGTACTCTGCCGCATTGAGCCATTCGCTGATGGTAGCCGACAGACCGCGCTTGAGCATGACCGGCTTTTTGACCTTGCCCAGTGCCTTCAGCAGCTGGAAGTTCTGCATATTGCGCGCACCGACCTGATAGACATCGGCATATTTGCCAACGAGCTCGATATCATCCTTATCGACGATTTCGGTCACGACCTTGAGGCCCACCTCATCGGCGACTTCGCGCAGCATCTTGAGGCCATCTTCAGCCAGGCCCTGGAAATCATACGGGCTCGTGCGCGGTTTGAAAGCACCGCCGCGCAGGAACTGGGCCCCGCCGGCTTTTACGGCTTTGGCAGCCTCACGCAGCTGCTCGATGCTCTCGACCGAGCAGGGACCAGCCATGACGACGAGATTCTCGCCACCGACCTTGACGCCAGCCACATCGACCACCGAGTCCTCCGGATGCCAGGTACGGCTGACGAGCTTGTATTTCTCCGTGATGCGGACCGTCTTTTCGACGCCTTCCATCATGTTCATCTCGAGATTGGCAATCTTTTTCTTGTCGCCGATAACACCGACAATCGTGACTTCCTCACCGGTTGACACATGCGCCTTGAGGCCGGCTGCATCTATTTTCTTGATAACCTTATCGATATTTTCCTTGGTTGCGCTGGGACTCATCACAATAATCATATTCATTCCCTCCAAAATTCTTAGTGATTCTTCACCGAAAACCATTCCGAAATGAAGTATTGCCACCAAAAAAGCCCGCCCCTCTACAGGGACGAGCTGATATACCCGTGGTACCACCCTGCTTGCTGCTGCAAGCCTCTCATTTCGGATACTGACATATCCTAGCCTATGATAACGGTGGCATTCCGGCGCGGCCTACTATAGGTTCAGCCTGCTGCTCAGGAGTGTATTTCCATCGAGGTCTTTACGGTGTTTCACCAGCCCACCGCTCTCTGCCAAAGCCACGGGATGTACTTCTCTCCATCCATGCATTTCACTTGTTGGTTAATACTATAGCAGTTCATTCGCGCAATGTCAACACATTTTGTAAATGTTACTAGGTGAAATCCACTGGTATTACACGTTTATTCCATCAGACCTTGACCATCGCAATCTCATCGCAATTCGGGAACTTCGGGCAGTCGATGCATTCCTTCCAGACCTTATGCGGCAGTTCTTCTTTCGTGATGGTCTCAAAGCCCAGCGTCTGGAAAAAGCCTGGCTTATAGGTCAGCGTGAACACCTTCTCGACGCCCAGCTGCTCGCCCTCGGCAATCAGCCGCTTCACGATCTGGGCGCCGATGCCCTGCCGCGTCTTCTGCGGCGCTACCGCCAGCGTGCGCACCTCGGCCAGCCGGTCCCAGATGATATGCAGGCCGCCCACGCCGGCGATCGTGCCGTCCGTATCTTCGGCCACGATCATATCGCGCAGCGTCTCATAGAGCGTATTGCGCGAACGGGCCAGCATCACACCCTCCTCGGCATAATCAACCACCAGCTGGTAGATTGCCTCGATATCTTTAAACGTCGCCTTACGATATTTCACTTCACCATCTCATTTCCATTTCAGTTCCAGATTCATTGTGCCATTTCAGCGCTCGGACATACAGGCGCCAGCGGGCATTCGGCGCAGAGCGGCTTGCGCGCCTTGCAGATCTTGCGCCCATGCCAGATCAGCCAGTGATGAGCAGCCGACCATTTCTCCTTCGGTATGGCCTTCTGCAGGCCCTGCTCAACTTCAAGCGGCGTCGTGCCCGTCGCAAGCTTCAGCCGGTTGCTGATGCGGAACACATGCGTATCCACTGCAATCGCCGGCTGATGGAACGCCACGCTCATGACGACATTGGCCGTCTTGCGGCCGACGCCAGGCAGCGACTGCAGCGCCGCAAAGTCAGCCGGCACCTGCCCGCCAAACTTCTCACAGAGCATCTGGCAGGCCGCCAGGATATTCCTGGCCTTGTTGCGGAAAAGCCCGCAGTCGCGGATTTCCTTCTCGAGCTGTGGCAGGCCCAGCGCAAGGATTGCCTCTGGCGTCGCTGCCTTCTGGAACAGCCGCGCCGTCGTCACATTGACGCGCTTATCGGTACACTGTGCCGACAGAATCACCGCAATCAAAAGTTCAAAGGCATTAGAAAACACCAACTCCGGCTTGGCCCCGCGATAGGTTTCTTCCAAAATGGCGAGTTGTTCGTCCTTGATTTTCTTTGTTACCCGCATATTCACACCTTCTTGTCAACCGAATAAAGAAGCCTTCCCCGCAGGGAAGGCTATTGGATTTTAGTTCGTCAAGCTCCGGATTGGCGCTGGAATCCGCCCCCCCCGGGCGATAAATGCCTCCGAGCTGTACTGGTTGCGGACCGGCACGATCGGGCAGTAGCCCAAAAGACCGCCATACTCGACCATATCGCCGACCTTCGCCCCCGGCACCGGGATGACGCGGACAGCCGTCGTCTTGTTGTTGATCATACCGATAGCTGCCTCGTCGGCGATGATGCCCGAAATCGTAGCCGCCGAGCAGTCGCCCTCGATGGCAATCATATCAAGGCCAACCGAGCAAACGCAGGTCATGGCCTCGAGTTTCTCGATCGAGAGGCTGCCCGACTTGATGGCCGCGATCATGCCCTCATCCTCACTTACCGGGATGAACGCTCCCGAAAGACCGCCGACATGCGAGGACGCCATCAGGCCGCCCTTCTTGACCGCATCGTTGAGGAGTGCCAGCGCCGCCGTCGTGCCCGGAGCACCGCAGCTCTCGATGCCCATCTCCTCGATGATGCGCGCCACGCTGTCGCCGACGGCCGGCGTCGGTGCCAGCGACAAGTCGATGATGCCAAACGGCACGCCGAGGCGCTTCGATGCCTCGCGCGCGACGAGCTGGCCGACACGCGTGATCTTGAACGCCGTCTTCTTGATGGTCTCAGCCACTTCCGTGAAGTCTGCGCCCTTTAGGCCCTCGAGCGCATGCTTGACAACGCCCGGGCCGCTGACGCCGACGCTCACGACCTTATCGGCCTCGCTGACACCATGGAAGGCACCAGCCATGAACGGATTGTCGCCCGGCGCATTGCAGAACACGACGAGCTTGGCGCAGCCCAATGCCTGCGTATCACGCGTGAGCTCCGCCGTGCGCTTGATGACCTCGCCCATCTCGCGCACGCAGTCCATATTGATGCCCGTCTTCGTCGAGCCGAGATTGACCGACGAGCAGACAAGATCCGTCGTCGCCAATGCCTGCGGAATCGAGTTGATGAGCACGCGGTCGCCATGGGTAAAGCCCTTCTCGACCAACGCCGAAAAACCGCCGATGAAGTTGACACCGACAGCCTTGGCGGCGCGGTCCATGGCCTCAGCGACCGGTACATACGAATCGGTCTTGCAGGCATCGGCCGCAATGGAAATCGGCGTTACCGAAATGCGTTTATGAATGATAGGAATGCCATACTCCGCCTCGATATCCTCACCGGTTTTCACGAGGAATTCTGCCGATTTCGTAATCTTGTCATAGACATTCTGGCAGAACTGGTTGATATTCGGATGCGCGCAGTCACGGAGCGAGATGCCCATCGTGATCGTACGCACGTCGAGCTTGTTCTCCGTAATCATGGCATTTGTTTCTAAAATATCATCTATCGTTATCACGTGTCTAAAATCCTCCTAATCGATTCCATCCATTGACATGTCAACCTGACCCGTCAACTTGACATGTCATTTGACCGGTCATTTTGACTGGTCAGATATTGTGCATGATGTTGAAGATATCCTCATGCTGGGCCTTGATGTCCACGTTGATTTCCTGCCCGCGCTCCTTGAGCGTCTTCTGCAGATCCGTGAGCTTGATTTTGCTGCCGCTGATCTCAGCGATCAAAATCATATTGAAGAACCCATCCATGATATTCTGGTTGATCGACAGGATATTGACATTGTTCTCGGCAAGAATCTGGCTGACCATCGCAATGATACCGACACGGTCTTTACCAACGACTGTCACTACAAGTTTCATTTACACATTTCTCCTTTTCATTCCTAAGACTGCGACTCATTGTGTAAACCATAGAACAATGTGTCA
>Ga0307913_10058_pt1 | contig 8819 bp, 7 predicted proteins | sample GoafecXyGen9Rep1_FD_203704 | JGI IMG/M metagenome (GOLD analysis project Ga0307913, IMG submission 203704) | Metatranscriptome of enriched fungal communities from goat fecal pellet, Isla Vista, California, United States - Xylan, Gen9, Rep 1... ...
ATGAACCTTGCCTTATGTTTTTTATATCAATGCGCTGCGCGCGCTAAGGCTGCGCGGCGTTTAGCCCGCAGCCGATACCACGCCATCGGCAGCACCAGCATCGGGATGCCGGCAAACAAGGCTTCCTGCAGCTCTGGCGTAAAAATCATGACCACCAGGCAGAAGACCTGTGCCCAGATACCAAACAGCGTAACATACGGAAACAGCGGCGTCTTATAACGCAACGTACCGACCTTGCCCTCAGCCATCAGCTGCTTGCGGAAACGATACTGGCTCCAGCAAATAGAAATCCAGGCAATCGCGCCGGTAAAACCCGAAACAGCCAGCAAATAGGTGTAAATCACAGAATCCGGATTGAATGCATAGAGCAGGATAACCGCCCAGCAGGCACAGATGGAAACGAGGATGGCCCGCGATGGCATGCCATTGTCGTTGAGCTTGCCCAAAGCCTTGGGAGCCATATCAAGTTTTGCCAGCGCATGCATCGCCCGTGCCGCGCCATAGAGGCCCGAATTCGAGCACGAAATGGCCGCCGTCAGGATGACAAACGCAAAGAACGCCCCAAACCCCGTAAAGCCATACTGATTGACTGCTGCGGCAAATACGCTCTCTTCCAGCGTTGCCTTGTCCCAGGGCAAAATCGAAATCAGCAGCAAAATCGGAATGATATAAAGCGCAATGATGCGCCACGTCACATTGCGGACAGCAGTTGGAATGCTCTTAGCCGGGTCCTTGCATTCGCCTGCTGCCAGGCCGATGATTTCCGTTCCCTGGAAGTTAACCAGAATGATAACCATAGTCAGCACGATAGCCCAGTAGCCATTCGGAGCAAAACCGCCACTGCCCAGAAGCACACTCGTGCCAATATATCCCTGATCGCCGATGAGGCCAAGACAGATGAGTCCAGCCACAATACTGAAGGCCACGAGAGCTACAATCTTGATAAGTGATAGCCACGACTCGCTCTCGCCGAACTTATCGACATGAAACAGATTGATACAGGTCACAATCAGACTGAAAAGCACCGCCCACCAAAGCTGACTGACCATCGGCAAAAAACTATTCATGATGATTCCCGCGGCAATCATCTCCGAGGGAACATACGCGACCCAGGTAATCCAATAGGCCCAGCCTACGCCGCACGCCCAGGTTGAAGAAATATGTTCCTGCGCATAATTGACAAATGACCCCGATATCGGTTTTTCGACCGCAAGCTCCGCCAGACAGAGCATTACGCAGAGCACAATCAGGCCTCCTAAAAGATACGCCAGTATCGATGCCGGCCCGGCCTTTTCGAGGACATACCCCGTACCGAGGAAGTAGCCACTGCCGATGACTCCGCCCAGCGAAATCAGCTGCAAGTGCCTGTTCTTCAACCCTCTGTTCATTTTCGATTCGTTCATGACCTTACTAACACAACCTTCCCAGTACCGCTGCCTGTTTGTGATTTGTATAGCATCTGCCATCCGCGGCACTTCATTTATTACTTCCTAAAGAATACTACAAACGCCAAGGAAATACTATAGGCTGAGAAAAGTTTTATAAAATAAATTTCCCTTTCCGTCCCTGTGGATATTACGCTATAATGAAATATGACAATCCCTGCCAAGAGGTGAAACTATGAACGCATACCGAACCATCCAGGAGACTGATGACTCCATCGAGACGCTCTATGAGATACAGAAATCAAAATTCATCACGCATCTGCGCCATGCTGATACCGAAGAAGAAGCGCGCGCCTTCATCCAGGCAATGAAGAAGAAATACTTCGACGCCCGTCACAACTGCTCAGCTTACGTGCTCGGCGAAGGCGCTGACAAACAAAAATCCAACGACGATGGCGAACCCGGCGGCACTGCCGGCAACCCGATACTCGAAGCCATCAAGAAAAACGAACTTACGAATATCGTCGTCGTTGTCACGCGCTACTTCGGCGGCATCAAGCTCGGTGCCGGCGGACTGATACGCGCCTACAGCCATGCAGCAGTGCTGGGTATTGAAGCCGCAACGGTACTTGCGATGACCCCTTTCCAACAGCTCGATGTGACGGTAGGCTACGACCTGCTCGCCACCGTCGAGCACTGGATGCGCCAACATGAAATCCGCAGCCTCGAAGCCGACTATGCAGATAACGTCAGCCTGCACCTGCTCATCGAGCCTGCTGCCGTCGAACACGTACAGGCAGAGCTTACCGACCTCACGGCCGGACGCGCAAGTATCACCCCCGGCGATGAGCAGCTCATCGCCATTCCCGCCTCGTGAATACCGTCAACGACAAAAGAGGTGTTGCCCGCAAAAACTTTGGGCAACACCTCTTATTTTTATAACATCTTATCCTGCTGAGCTAACAGTTCCTTATCAGCTGCCAAGCCATACATGGCCTGCGCCTCGAGGCTGATACTTACCGTATACGCCTCACCAAAGAAATGATCGCTCGCCACATCTTTGATTTGGTCTTCTACCTGTTTCAGCTGTCCACTCAAATCGCTGATTTTCTCCGCATTCGCATCCGCACTGATACGGTCAAGCTCAGCAATCTGTGAACGATAATTGAATTTCTGCGCTCTTAGTGTCTCCAGGCTGCCGTCGTTTCCCTCTGGGCTGGCGGCACCTGCTTTTCCCATGAGATAGGGCGAAATCCGATCCGTGGGATTGTAGAGCACATTGGGAATCGACACGACTTCCATATACTCACCTCATTCCTATCATAACCCTATCTTTATTATATCGAAAAAAAAGGCCTGCTGAAATAGGCCTTTCTTCCTCATATCATTAAATTCAGATTATTTTTTCACCATGGTAGACTTCACCGGCAATGTCCGGCTTGACGCCATAATCGATAGCCCACTCGCATTTATATTTGATGGCCTGCGCATGGATGCTTGCCAGCCTGTCCTGCGTGCGCACTACCTTGCCCGGCACGCCGACCACGAGCGAGTTCGGCGGAATCACATCATTCTCACGAACCAGCGCACCCGCCGCAATGATGGAGCCACGGCCAATCTTTGCTCCAGTCAACACCGTAGCATTCATGCCGATGAGAACATGATCCTCAATCTCGCAGCCATGCACGACAGCACCATGACCGATTGTCACATAGTCGCCGATGATGCACGGATGATCATCAGCCACATGCAGGCAGGCAAGATCCTGCACATTTGAGCACTCACCAACCGAGATATAGTTCACATCCCCGCGCGCCACAACCCCCGGCCAAAGGCTGGCAAACCGCGCAACCCGTACATCGCCCGCCACAAACACCTGTGGCGCAACGAACGCTTCATCATCAATCTGCGGGCGAATCCCCTTGAACACATTATCTTTAAGCGTATACATAGAAACACTCCTTTGACCGGTCAAAATAAAAGAGCCTCGCCATTGTCCTCAAACGCGAAGCCCTTTTACACAAGGAACGTTGTCTTCAACTACGACCCTTGTAAATCGTAATTGAGAAAACGATTACGAGTGGGATGCAGCTCATACGTCCGCCTGTCCCTGCGCCTATCATAGCACCACGCCCGATAAAATGCAAGCGCTTTTCCTATTTTTTACTCGTCTTTTATCCTTTTCTATCTTTTTATTCCGTTTTTAAAACAATTTACCGCGCACATTGCCAGTGAAAAGCTCAATCTCATGGATGAATTCCTTCCACGGCTCTGGCATCTCCTTGCCACGCAGCGTGTAGCTGCCGCTGTCCTCCGTGCCATCATGCCATATGAGCTTCCATTCTACCTGCGGCAGGTAATCATCGGCAATCGTATCCGACTGCACGCTGAACCGAGCCGCCTGTGCTGCGATGCGCTCCAGCAGCAGCGGCACATTGCGCACCGAATCAAACGCATGGCGCTCCGTTCCCAGTCCCTGTTTATGGCGCGTAAACACGACGATATGCTTACCACGATTGATGATCAGCTTCTCCACCAGCTGTATCTGCTTCTGCTTCGGCAAATAGATCGTGCCACCGCTATTCTCAATCGTATCATGCAGAATAAGCGACACCTGCTCCAACTGGCGCACCTTATGGATTTCGACCCCGGGAATCCGGTTCATGAGATCGACAAACGCGGCCCAGCTGCCAGGATATGCCTGATCACCTACAATGCGGCGCATGCCAATCTTCGAATCCTTGAACGCCAGCCGCCACAAATGATGCTGCTCTGGCGGCGTCTCCGGCTGATAACTCGCCCGCCAGGACTCCAGATGCAGCTTCTCTAAGTGGCGCAGCCAGCGGCGGCCGCTTTCCAGCACCTGCATCTTTGCCGTTCCGCCTTCTTCACCATGCGTAACACGGTAATATAATTGCCGCTCCTTTACAAGCAATTCCACTTTCAGCGGATATTCTTCCATCTCAAACGTCAATTTTTCCAGCAATCCTACCTGTTCCTCCCATCATCCCCAGATTTCGTTCACTACTACCATCATACGCATAGGAACTGGTTCCGTCAAGAAATATCCTCTACATATAACCCTCATCCGTCAGCCTGCGTCTGACACCTGCCCCCAAAGGGGATACGATACCACAAGAAGTCCACGCTCTCTGCCAGCGTGGACTTCTTTTCCCTGTTATAGGGTTGTACTTATTTTTTCAGGCTCTCGCCATTGCTGGCTATGACATCTTTGTACCACCAGAAGGATTTCTTGCGGTAGCGCGCCAGCGTGCCTGAACCGTCGTCATGGCGATCGACGTAGATGAAACCATAGCGTTTGGCCAGCTGTGCTGTCGATGCACTGACAAGGTCAATGCATCCCCAGGTCGTATAGCCCATGACTGGCACGCCATCTTCGATGGCTTCGCCGACCTGCACGAGATGGTCATTCAAATACGCGATGCGGTAATCGTCGTTGACCGTCTTGCCCCCCTTGCCATCATCAACGAGCTCGTCCTTCGCCCCGAGCCCATTCTCGACAATGAACAACGGTTTCTGCCAACGGTTATAGAATCGGTTGAGCACAAAGCGGAGCCCCTGCGGGTCAATCTGCCAGCCCCATTCGGATTCCTGCAGATAGGGATTCTTTACACCACCGATGAGATTCCCCTCGCCCTTGGTCTTGGATTTATCCGCCGTTTCACAAATGCTGACATAGTAGCTGAACGAAACAAAATCTACTGTATGTTCTTTCAGCAAGGCCAGTTCTTCGGGCGTGGTCTTTATCGTAATATCATTTTCCCGGAAATAACGCTTCATATAGCTGGGATAAACACCGCGGACATGCATATCGCCGAAGAAATCATTGAGATTATTGGCCTGCATAGTAGCAATCACATCGTCTGGCTTTGGCGTCAATGGATAAGTCGGCATGGACAGGACCATGCAGCCAATCTTTGCCTGCGGATCGATCTCATGCCCAATCTTCGTAGCCAGTGCCGAAGCCACGAGCTCATGATGGCATGCCTGATAAAGGTCGGACTTGCTGAGCTCTGCCAACGGCGTCATAATGCCGCCACTCATGAGCGGCGCATGGAGCACGGAGTTGATTTCATTGAAAGTCAGCCAGTATTTTACCTTGCCCTTATACCGCGTGAAAATCGTACGCACATAGCGCTCATAGAAACCAATGAGATCATGGCTTATCCAGCCGTTGTATTTCTTTGCTAAATGCAGCGGCGTCTCATAATGCGAAATCGTCACGAGCGGCTCGATTCCGTATTTATGGCACTCAGCAAACAAGTCATCATAGAATTGCAGTCCCTTTTCATTCGGTTCAGCATCATCGCCATGCGGATAGATGCGGCTCCAGGCAATCGAGGTGCGGAATACCTTGAATCCCATTTCGGCAAAAAGCTTCACATCCTCCTTATAACGATGATAAAAGTCGATGCCGACAAGTTTCATATTGTCTGCAGTAGGCTCGGCCGTAGGTTCTCCCTTGATGCCTCGCGGCATGATATCCTGGATGTCGATGCCCTTGCCATCTTCGTTGTAAGCGCCTTCACATTGATTGGCAGCTACTGCGCCGCCCCATAAAAAATCCTTAGGAAAAGCCATTGTGCAAAACTCCTTTATGCGATTACCGTCAGAAGATTTTCTTCTTCTTTGATTTCCTGCCCTGTAGCCGTAACGATGTCCATATACTGCGCCGTGTTCGTCACGAGCACCGGCGTCGTAACATCATAGCCTGCCTTCCGGATGGCTGCCACATCGAACTCTATAAGCGTCTGGCCTGCTTTCACATGCTCGCCCTGCTTGACCCTGGCCGTGAAATACTTGCCCTCAAGCTTTACCGTATCCATACCGATATGAATCAAAAGCTCTGTGCCCTTGTCCGTGATAAGGCCAATGGCATGTGCCGTCGGGAACAGTGTCATAACCGTGCCATCAGCAGGAGCGACCACGCGTCCATCCGACGGATTGATGGCAACGCCTTTGCCCAGGACCCCCGTAGCAAAAGCCTCATCAGCCACATCTTCTAAAGCAACCAAGGAACCAGCCAGTGGCGCCTTGATGACCTCACGCTCTGCATGCTGGCCCTCTTTCGTTTCGTTAGCCGTCCGTTTTTGCGTATTCTCAGCCGACTTGGCATCCTTGTATAGAACTGCCGTAACGGCAAGGCCAAAGATAAACGAAACCGCCGAAGCAATCATGCCGCCATACATGCCCGAAAGATCACCAGTCTGCGTGTCGATGAATGTCGGATAGCCAAAGATGCCGAGCCCGCCGAACATGAACAGTTTAACGGACAGCAACGCCATCAGCGCACCACCGACAGCACCACCGATGCAGGATATAATGAAATATTTCTTGCGCGGCAGCGTGACACCATAGATACACGGCTCGGTGACACCAAAGATACCCGAGATGAATGCCGGCAAGGAAAGACTTTTTAGTTTCGCATCCTTTGTGCGCAGGAAAATGCCGAGGACGACACCGATCTGCGCAAACGAGCAGCCAAAATACGTAACGACAAGCGGATCGAAACCATACACCGTGATGTTGTTGATCATGATAGGAATAAGTCCCCAATGCAGGCCAAACATGACGAATACCTGCCAGAACGCACCGATAAACAGGCCGGCCACCACCGGGCTCACATTATAGATAGCCATGGCAGCTGCCCCCACGATCTGGCCAGCCCAGGTTGCCACCGGACCGATGGCCATGAAAGTCAATGGCACCACGATCAGGATGGTAAAGAACGGCGTCAAAAAGCTCTTGAGCATGGTTGGCATGGCCTTGGCCACTGCCTTTTCTACCTTGGCGCCGAACCATACGGATACGATAATCGGAATAACGCTCGAAGCGTAATTCATCAGGATAACGGGCAGGCCCAGCAGTTCCATATGAATGGCCGACTGGAAAATCGTGCCTTCAAAGAGGGTGTACAGCGTTTCCCCCTTCATGATGGCGGAAACCGTAGGATAAACCAAAGCTGCGCCGATAGCCATGCCCGTGAATTCGTTCATCTTGAACTTTCTGGCTGCCGTAAGGCCAAGGAAAATCGGCAAGAAATAGAAAAACATATCGCCTAAGATGTTGAGCATTTGGGCCATGCCGCTCTTGGCTTCCACCAGCCCCACGGCCATAAAGAGCGCCGTGAAGCCCTTGATCATGCCGGTTGCCACCAGCACGCTGAGTACCGGCTGGAACACGCCGGAAATCAAATCAATGAACCGATCCAGGGGGCTGAGGTTCTTATCCACATCTTCCTCGCCGCCCTTAGGTGCGTTGCCGGTAATCCCCGACACTTCCAGCACCGTATCATAGACATCGGCCACTTCATTGCCGATGACCACCTGATACTGCCCACCGCTCTGGATAACAGTCACGACACCTTCGCGGGCCTTCAGATACTCCGTATCTGCTTTGCTCTCGTCCTTGAGCTTGAACCGCAGCCGCGTGATGCAGTGGGCCAGGCTGATAACATTTGCCTCGCCGCCCACATGCCGGACAATATCCTTTGCCAGCTCTTCATACTTCTTCATCATGAATCCCTCCAAAATTAAATAACTTTGAAGGTTTGGCCAACCTAATGTAACCATCCTAAACATACAAAAAAAGCGTGGATTAACCGTGAGAACAGAAAAAGCCCTCAAGGTTTGGCCGCTCGCGCGTAACCATCCCGCTTAACTCGATTACAATAATAACAAATCAGTGGAGAAATGTCAACAAAAATCTCTGTCCCAGAACAGAACCAGCGGCCAGTCTGCCCGCCACGTTGTGCATGATATGGCTGTTGCTTCATCCCCCATGATTTTTCGTTTATTAATCAATTTTAATGAAAGCTATTTAGAATATACACGATGAATATTGCCGCAAAGAAAAGGAATCCTACGAGCATTCTATTTATGATTCATCATCATATCCCCCATTTCTTCCGTGCTACGATAAATCAACGAGGAGACATCATCTATCATGACCATGACAGCAAAAGAAATATTAAAATTCTTGCTTCCGGAATATCAAATAATAACCACTATCAATGAAAAAGGGTTCATTGCCCAAGATCCGGCAGAATCCCGCCTACGCCTTACCCCAACACAAACATATCCCAGCGGAATGGTTGCGCAGCAAACGGAACCGGCCCCAGCCGCCGCTCAACCTATGCCCCCCATATCAGCCGCCCCGTTTCCCCAGCCTGATGAGAGCCTAACCTATCCAAAGAATATATCCGGCAACGAAGAATCAAAAACAACCACGGAACCCAGCAATGCCTTTGCGGACCTGCCCGCTTCACTGAAAAAATACTGGGTGGGCTCTGAACGTGACCGCCATGCACTTTGCAAAGCGTTTCAACGGCCCTATGTCAAAGGATTCGAGCATAATATCCCCAAAAATGCCATCCTGCTCATCGGCGAAAACAGCCGCGGGAAAACATACGCC
>Ga0307913_10061_pt1 | contig 8719 bp, 5 predicted proteins | sample GoafecXyGen9Rep1_FD_203704 | JGI IMG/M metagenome (GOLD analysis project Ga0307913, IMG submission 203704) | Metatranscriptome of enriched fungal communities from goat fecal pellet, Isla Vista, California, United States - Xylan, Gen9, Rep 1... ...
AAAGCTTTATGGGAAAACAACATCAAAATAATTGAAGATTTGTATAATAAATTATACTCATTAAATGCACATTAAAAAAATGGACTTTTTATATTTTCCAATAGTAAAATCCATTTTGTTCTGCTAATTCTTTTTGAGCTACATTTTTAGTATCAACATATATAGGTCTTTCCTTCATAAGTCGAGAAAACATTCTAAAATCATTGAACTTTATATTTTTCTGTCTTGAAAGAGCAACAATAGCATCTGCATCTTCTATTGCTTCTTTCTCAGTTGCAACCTTAAAATCATACTTAGTTACAACAGCAGGATCATATGCTTTAACAGAGGCTCCCTTTTTAATAAGCAACTTTATTATATCAATTGCAGGGCTTATTCTGTCATCATTTGAATAATCTTTCATAGCTATTCCTAAAACAGCTATCTTAGATTTTTTAATATCCTTGTCATCATTTCTTAATAATTCTTCTATTTTATCTGATATAAATACTGGAATATTTCTGTTTTTTGTTCTACTTAACTTTAAAATATCCATATTTATATTCATTTCTTCTGCTTTAGGACTCAAATAGTGATATGCATTTGGTATGCAATATCCACCAACACCAGGCCCAGGTGTTAATAAATTAACTCTTTCATGAGTATTTGCTAATCTAATTACTTCAAATATATCAATTTTTAATGCTTCAGTAAGTCTTGCAAATTCTTGAACCATAGCAATATTTACATCTCTCTGTACATTTTCAAATACTTTTGCAATCTCAACTACCTTTATATTTGAAGCCTTAACAATTTCAGCCTTACAAACAATACTTAATAGCTTTGAAGCTCTTTTAAAGCTTTCCTCATTAATACCACTCACTAAAGTAGGCATACTAGCAAATTCATCAAAAGCATTACCTTCGGCAATTCTTTCTGACGAATATGCTAGATAAAAATCAACTCCTGCTTTTAATCCTGAGTTACTTTCCAATATAGGTTTTACTAGTTCCTCTGTAATTCCAGGTATAACTGTACTTCTAACTATAATTAAGTCATTCCTTTTAAGGTATTTACCTATAGACTCACATACACTTTTTAAATAATCATCTACATATTTACCATCTTTAATTGGTATTCCAACTGTTATAATTATATTATTACATCTTTCCATGGCATATCCTGGGTCTGCTGTAGCAATATAATTTTTTTCTTCTAACTCTTTTTTTAAAATACTTGCAATGGATATTTCTCTGAACTTTTCAGTATGATAAGTTATTCCGTCATTAATATCATCAACCAATGCCTTATTTACATCAACACCAATTGTTTTACATCCTCTCAATGCAAAACTTAATGCTAATGGTAATCCAACATATCCTTGACCAAATATACAAACATTTTTATACCCTAATTGTATATCCTCTTTATGACTATCTATATTACTTACTCTGTTCACATTAATCCTCCTATAGGTTATAAACTATTACGACTTTTATTAAATCAAATATTTTTTAATAAGTGATCTCATCGTACAATAATTTATATTCCTTAAAAGAATTAATTATTCATATGTGATTTTTCATGCATATCTTCAGTAGCAAAATCCTTTAATGGGAATTTTACAGGATTTCCTGTAAGTCTTGACTTATATGCAGCCAAAATTATAGACATACCTTTTTTGCCTTCCTCACCATTAACTAATGGTTCTCTATTATTTTTTATAGAATCTATAACATCTTTAAATAAAGGTGTATGTCCAAATCCATATACTGAATCAGGATCAGCTTCTTGAGCTTTTAATATTGCATCCTCATTATCTTTATTATCTGCAAATCTCCATGCTTCAATCTTATTTACAGCAAGTCCTCCAATGCAAACAGTTCCACTCTCTCCAAATATGCTCAAAGTTTCCTCAAGATTTTTAGGGTATACGCATGCGCTTCCTTCAATCATACCAATAGCACCATTTTTAAATCTTACAATTACAGCTCCAAAATCTTCTGCTTCTATATCTCTTAAAAATGTTCCACATTGAGAATAAACAGTATCAATTTCTCCTCCAAGCATCCACTGAAGTAAATCTATATTATGAATACACTGATTCATAAGAGTTCCACCATCTAATTTCCATGTACCTCTCCAAGGTGCTTGTTTATAATAATCCATATTTCTATTCCATAGTATTCTAGCTGTACCATTTATAATCTTGGAAAATCTTCCTTCTTCAACAGCTGCTCTTAACTGCTGAACTGCTTTGTTAAATCTATTTTGATGACTTATGCAAAGTTTAACATTATTCTTCTTTGCACATTCTATCATGGCATCAGCATCGTTAATAGATAGTGCCATAGGTTTTTCAACAATTACACTTTTTCCATGATTCATGCAATCCATGGCAATTTTTGCATGATAACCACTCTCTGTTGCTATTGTAACAACATCTACATTTTCTTTTTCAAGCATAGTTTTATAATCTTCATATACATTAACTTCCACTTGTGACTGCATTTTATCTAAATACTCATTTTTTCTTGTTTCTGCTTTTGACTTAACAATATCACAAACAGCTACTAATTCTGCTTCATCTCTATTGTTAACAAGTGCTTCCACATGCTTATACGCTATTCTGCCACAACCCAAGATTGCAAATTTAATTTTATTCATTTTATCACCTCATATTAATACAAATAATTTATTTCTATTAAATTAATTATGCTGTTTTTTCTTAAATTTAAATCCTATAATTTCTTCAATTTCGGATATCTTTAATAACTTTGACAATATAATAAGTGCAATTAATGCAGTTATGCCACTTAAAGCAAGTGCACAAGTTAATTTTACAATAGAATTTGTATTTATAACAGAACTTATACCAAAATAAACAGCATATGCTGATAAAGCCATTCCAGTTCCAAGCATCAATGACTTTGCAAATACACCAATTGTTTTCTTTGCGCTTAATCCACCAAGTCTCTTTTTTACTTCAAATAATAAAATTGTTCCCATTATGAGACTTGAAACAGTTGTAGCTAATGCTAAACCATTAACTTTAAACATAGGCACAAAAACAACAATTAATATTACATTTAATACTACCTGTATAAACCCATTAATCATTGGAATTATTGTTTCTCTAGCTGAAAAAAAAGTCTTACTTAAAGAATCCATTAATGCAAATCCTAATGTACTAACAGCTAAATATTTTAAGCACATAGAAGTTGTTTTAGTTGCCTCAGCATTAAATTTACCATGCTGAAGAAGCAATTTTACAATAGGAGTGCTAAGGGCAATCATGCATAACATTAACGGAATAGTAACAATTAACACTATATTTATTGTTTTTACAAGTAATTTTTTAAATTCTGTTTTATCTTCATTATTAAACTTTTCTGTAAGCATTGGATATAATACAGTAGTTATAGAAGCTACGAATACTTGATTTATTATAGTACTTATTTTGCTAGCATAATCCACTACAGATATACTTCCAGCAGTTAAATGTGATGCAAAAGTTCTATCAACTATTAAACTTATTTGGCTTACTGTGGCACTTATCAAAATTGGAGTTCCAAGTTTAATCATTCTCTTAAGATTTTCATCTTTAAGATTTATATGTAATTTATATTTAAAGCCTTTCATAAACGGTCTTTGAACTATAACCTGAACTACAGCGCTTATTAAAAACGATATAATAGCTGCTTTTATTCCATATCTTATAAAAACTAAGATTCCAACTATTATTACAATATTAGAAACTATACTAGTGATTGCTGGCTGTACATATATGCCATAACATTGAAGATATCCTGTATATAAACCAGCTATTGCAAGAAAAATTATGCTAGGCATAACTATTTTAGTCATGTCAGAAGCCATCTCTAAATATTTAGGTGTAAACCCACTAGCAAACAGCTTAACTAAAAACTTTGAAAATATCATTCCAAGAGCAGACAATATTAAACATGCAATAGTAACAACATTAACTATATTATTAAAAAAATCATTTGATTTCTCCTTATCATTTTTCACAATAGAAAAAACAGGAATAAAGGTTGTCACCAGTGCTGCTGAAACACATGAAAATATGGAATTTGGAATGGTAGTTGCAATTTTAAAAACATCTGACTCTGCCGTTGCACCAAATACTGCTGCTATAACAAATTCTCTTAAAGATCCAAATACTTTACTTATTATTAAGATTATAGTGATAATTGCACTATATTTAGCTATATTTTTGGTTTTTGTATTCATAAATTCCCCCCAGCACTATTGCATGCAAAAACATTTATTATAATAATACAAGATCCTTCCCCGAAAAAACTTGAAAGGATCTTATTTATTTCTAATCTTTATAACTTAACAATCTTTTCTCTATTATTTTTAACATCCTTAGTTGCATTTCTAGTATCGTATAATACACTTGCTTCAGCAACTATCTTTTCATAATCATATGAACTATGATCAGTAGTTATAATTACTGCATCGGCATATTTGATTGCCTCTTCCCAAGGAGTTGATTCGTATTGAACACCATTATGCTTAAATGATGGGATATAAGGGTCATTGTAAATTATATCTGCACCATTTTTAAGTAAATGGTCTATAACCTTAAGTACAGGCGATTCTCTCATATCATCAATATCTTTTTTATATGCAACACCTAGCAAAAGCACTTTAGCTCCATTAAGAGCCTTTTTATTTTTATTTAATAGTTTCATTACATTATCAACTACAAATTCAGGCATGCAATCATTTATTATGCCAGAAGTTTCAATTAACTTAGTATGGAAATCATATTCTTTAGCTTTCCATTCAAGATAAAATGGATCTAATGGTATACAGTGACCACCAAGACCTGGACCAGGATAAAATGGCATAAATCCATATGGTTTTGTTTTTGCTGCATCTATAACTTCCCACACATCAATTCCCATTTTATTACATAGCATTGCCATTTCATTTGCTAATGCTATATTTATATTTCTAAATGTGTTTTCAAGTATTTTTTCCATTTCTGCTACAGCTGGTGATGATACTTCTTTAACATCACTTTGAAGGACACTTCTGTAAAGTGCAGCTGCTACCTCTGTACATTCTTCAGTACATCCACCTACTACTTTAGGTGTATTTTTAGTCTTAAATTCTTTATTTCCTGGATCAACTCTTTCTGGTGAGAAAGCTAAGAAAAAGTCTTTTCCACATTTCAAGCCACTTTTTTCAAGTATAGGCTTACATACTTCTTCAGTTGTTCCAGGATAAGTTGTACTTTCAAGAACAACAAGCATTCCTTTATGTAGATACTTTGCTACACTTTCAGTTGAACTAACTACATATGATAAATCTGGTTGTTTATATATATCAAGTGGTGTTGGAACGCATATACATACAGTATCTACTTCTTTAACAAAACTAAAATCAGTAGTAGCTTTTAGCGAACCTTCTTCAACTAAATTTTTAAGATCCTGATTAACAATATCTCCTATGTAATTGTTACCTGCATTGACCATGTCAACTTTTTTAGATTGTACATCAAATCCTATAACCTTATATCCTGCTTTAGCCTTTTCTACAGCTAATGGAAGGCCTACATATCCTAAACCAACAACACCAAGTTTGGCTGTTTTATTTTCTAATTTTGACATTAACTCGTCTTTTAATTGAGACATCAATATTACCTCCTATATTTACTGCTATAAATTTAACACAATAAAAATTATAATACAATAAGCATTTTTTGTCATCTTTTTTAATAATTTAATATGGTAGACATTTGAATTTAATTTTTAATTGTTCAAAATATCATCATATACTTTAAATAATTTATTTCTTTCTGCTTCCCATGAATACTTATCTTCAATAAGCTTTCTTCCTTTTTTTCCCATTTCCTTAGCTATTTTCTTATTTTCAATCAAATATTCTATATTTTTAGCTATATCTTTAGGACTTTTAGGGTTTACGGATAAATAGCAACCTTTAAAAATCTCCTTCCAATATTGAAAATTAGACATGACCATTGGTATTGAACATGCCATATACTCAAAAGGCTTATTGGGAAGTGTTCTAATATGATTAGGGCTGTTCCAGAAATTAACAATTCCAATACTTGATATCTTCATATACGAATATACTTCATCTTGCGGAATAAAACCATATTCTTTAACATATTTATATCCATCCAAATTCATGCATTCTTTATGATATACAGAATCATCCCAGTCACCAAACAGCCAAAGTTCAACTTTCCCATTTAAATATACCATTGATTGAATAATTTCCCTTATACCTCTTATTTCAGTAAGCATACCTGCATAAATTACAATTTCTTTTTTTGTTTTTTCTTTTCTAGGCTGTACTTTATCAATTGAAGTTAACACTGGGAAATTTCTAACAACAATAACCTTTTCTTTAGAAAATCTTTCTGAAATATCAGGTCTAGCTGTAATAATTGCTGTCATGAAATAAGAATTGAACTTTTCAAATATATTAAATAAATTTGATACAACTTTTCTTATAAAAATATTTCCAAGATAATCTTTATTTAATATTTGCATAGGAACATTCTCATGAACATCATAAATAACTTTTTTCCCAAGTAATCGCAAAATTACAGCTATTATTATAAGTTCAGGATCATGTATATGATATAAATCAGCTTTTACCTGAAGAGCTTTTTTTAAAGCCACCCACTTCTTTATAAAAAATCTATAAAATCTATTTTTACTGATACTAATAGGAATTATATTAACTCCCTCAAATTCCTTCTCTTCTCCATCGTAACTCACAATAAAATAAACCTTATATCCTTGCTTTACCAAGCTTCTACATTCCTTGTAAAAAATTCTTGTATCGTAATATGCATGAACAGTAGAAATATGACATATAATTTTTTTCATCATTTTTCCTCCAGTGTTCACTACGCAGATATATTTCATGCATTATTAATTTTTCTTTCTCACATACGTAGGAACTTTTTCTGCCATTACCCTGTATATTTCTTCTTTATCATTGCTCTTTAAAACACTTTTGAATTCTTCAATGGATTCTTCAATAAAACTCATCTTTATATCCATAGGCTTTTCAACATGGATCTTATCATGTTCTGTACTAGTTAATGCCACTTCGTTCATTAAAAGCTCTTCATAAAGTTTTTCACCAGGTCTAAGTCCTGTAAATTCTATTTTTATATCTTCATCAGGTTTTAATCCTGACAATGTGATTAAATCTTTTGCAAGATCAACAATTTTTACTGGTTTCCCCATATCCAAAACAAATATTTCACCACCATGAGCCATAGCCCCTGCTTGAATAACAAGTTGAGCTGCCTCTGGAATAGTCATAAAAAATCTATTTATTTCAGGATGAGTTACAGTTACAGGTCCACCATGAGCTATTTGTTTTTTAAATAATGGTATAACAGAACCATTGCTTCCCAAGACATTTCCAAACCTAACAGCAACATATTCAGTTTTACTTACCTTATCAAAAGCTTGCGCCATTAATTCACAAAATCTTTTAGTTGCTCCCATTATATTAGTAGGGTTTACAGCTTTATCTGTACTTATCTGAACAAACTTTTTAACACCATATTCATCACAGCATTTTAAAACATTAAATGTTCCAAGCACATTATTTTTTATAGCTTCTGATGGATTAGCTTCCATTAAAGGAACATGCTTATGCGCAGCGGCATGAAATACTACATCTGGTTTAAACTTTTCAAACACTTCATTAAGTCTTTTCTTTTCTCTTATAGATGCTATTATTACTTCTTTATCTAACTTAGGGTACTTGTAGTTCATTTCCATTTGAAGGTCATAAGCATTATTTTCATATATGTCAAGTATAATAAGTTTTCTAGGATTAAATCTAGCTATCTGCCTACAAAGTTCAGATCCTATAGATCCACCACCACCTGTAACAAGTATAACTTTATCCCTTATATACTTCTCTATATTTTCAGTATTTAGCTTAACCTCTTCTCTTCCAAGCAAGTCATCAATACTTACATCTCTTATTTTTTTCATATTAAATTTTTCATCAATTATATCACTTATACTTGGCAAAGTCTTAAGCTTGCACTTAGTACCTTTACAAATATTAAATATTAGTCTTCTATCTTCATACTTAGCAGAAGGCATAGCCACTATAATCTCTTGAACGGAATTTTTATTACAAATTTTAACAATATTATTTCTATTTCCTATAACCTTAACGCCGTAAATAAGTTTACCTTTTTTTTCTTCATCATCATCTATCAAGCCTATAATATTATAATTTAATTTTTTGCTTCTCTTGATTTCTTTAATAAGCATAGCCGCTGCATCACCAGCACCTATTATTAAAAGATTTATCTTTTTCTCTTGATCATTTTCTTTATTTTTCTTGCTTTCATATGTTACTCTATATGCAAATCTTGTGCCGCCAAGCAATATTATGCATATCATCCAAAAAATCACATGTACAGTATATGGAAATCTATAAAAAACATTTTGAGTAATCTTAAGATGACTTAACACATAGCTGTAAACTATAAATACAACATTTGTTAATGATACAGAATAGACTATAGAAAGTAATTCTTCTATGGATGCATACTTCCATATGCTGTTATACAAATTGAATAATTTATTAAATATAAGCATTAAAACTATTACAGGAATTATTGAAACCTTAAATAGCTCCATATATCTTGCTTCTACTGAGAAATCAAATCTAAGCATTAATGCTATATATAAAG